>CAEZTM010000019.1_pt1 | contig 18925 bp, 16 predicted proteins | sample 7264211 | NCBI WGS metagenome assembly CAEZTM01 (sample SAMEA6813804, study PRJEB35770) | uncultured Actinomycetes bacterium | biome: Freshwater; feature: Freshwater reservoir; material: water | place: Czech Republic | collected 2017-08-18 | depth 0.5m m | reverse complement strand
GGCGCTGCCGCTGGCATTGCTCGCTGGGTTGGTTGCTTTTGCCTCGCCTTGTGTGCTGCCCTTGGTTCCCGGCTATCTCGGATATGTCAGTGGGTTTACGTCCACTACGGAACTTGCCACCAAGCCGAAGACTCGTGTTGTTGTCGGTGTGATGCTCTTTATCACCGGCTTTTCCGCGGTGTTTATCGGGTTTTCTGTGGCGTTTGCTTCCCTTGGCCTGCTTCTCCTCGGGTGGATGGACATCGTCATCCGCTTTGCTGGATTGCTCGTTATTTTGATGGGATTTGTGTTCATTGGGCAGGTGTCGTTCCTTCAGCGCCAAACCAAGTTGCCCCTCGCTAGTGCGAATGGGTATCTGGGTGCCCCCCTGCTGGGTGTTGTCTTTGGTCTTGGCTGGGCACCCTGCGTTGGGCCGACCTTGATTGCTGTTAACACGCTGGCTCTCAGTGTTGGTGATATCCCTCGTGCCGTTGTGTTGGCCATCGCCTACTGCATCGGTTTGGGCGTGCCCTTCATCCTCATCGCACTCGGCTTTGGCTGGGTCACCGGGGCAGTGGGCTGGCTCAAAAAGCACATGCGAGCAATCAACATTGCCGGTGGCGTGATTTTGATGGCCATTGGCACGGCCATGGTGACTGGTGTGTGGCAGTTGTGGATGTCGAGCCTTCAGGCGGTGATAGGTGGAACCACTACGTCCCTCTGATTACGACGATGGCGCAGAAGCGCACACTATCGCTCAACCCAGCCTCGACGCTGGGGGATGGGCCAGGTTCTTCTGGCGCCAACTGACCAGCATGAGAACAGCACTTGTCCTGTTGCTGCTTCTTGCGCTGGCGTCCATTCCGGGCTCCCTTGTTCCCCAGCGATCTAGCAACCCGAACGGCGTCATTCAATTTGAGCGAGATGACCCAGAACTCTTTGCAATTCTGGATGGTCTCCAGTTCTTTGACACGTTCACCTCGGTGTGGTTCTCCGCCATCTATTTGTTGTTGTTTGTGTCCTTGATTGGCTGCATTGTGCCAAGGGCGCAGCACCACATGAAGGCGTTACGCCAGCCGCCGCCAGCTACGCCCTCGAGGCTCGAGCGACTGGAGCACTACGTCTCAATTCAGCTCTCGGGGGACCGCGCCGCCCTACTGACTCGAGCCGAGCGGCTAGTGAAGAAGGCCGGCTATCGCGTTGCGCCAGCAGACGGCGCCGTCGCCGCCGAGCGCGGATATCTGCGGGAGACGGCCAACTTAGCTTTTCACCTGGGGCTTGTGGGGATTCTTGTCGCGCTGGCAGCGGGCGCTGGGTATAAATACTCCGGCCAGCGCATCATCATCGAAGGTCAAACATTTACGAACCAGCTCACCAGTTATGACTTCTTTAATCCAGGCCGCTTCTTTGCCGAAGAGTCACTCGAGCCCTATTCGCTCACCCTGGACGAGTTTGTTCCCAAGTATGAATTTGACCTCACCAGTGGCGCCGCACACGCCTTGGACTTCACCGCGAACCTGGTCGTTACGGAGCAGGGGTCTAGCCGCGAGGCGCAGGTCAAGGTGAATGAACCCTTGGACATCCAGGGCACCTCTGTCTATTTGCTCGGCAACGGTTTTGCGCCGTGGGTCACCGTGCGCTCGGCGGAGGGTGAGATTGTGTTCAGCCAGCCAGTGCCCTTCCTCCCACAGGACCCCAACCTCACGAGCATTGGTGTCGTGAAGGTTCCCGATGGGCTAAGGGCACAAACCGGCTTGATTGGTTTTCTGTACCCTTCGGCAGTTGCCCTGCCCAGTGGAGCTTTGACCTCGGTCTATCCCGAACCCGACCAGCCAGTGCTCACGTTCAATGTTTTTGAAGGGGACCTCGGTCTGAACGAGGGTGTTCCTCGTAACGTGTATTCCCTCGACACCGGTTCCTTGACCCAAATCACCGGTGGTGACACCGGTGAAGATTCGGTCATCTTGAATCTTGGTGAATCGCAGGAATTGCCGGGGGGTCGAGGCTCGATTGAATTCACGTCGCTGCCTCGCTTCATCAGCGTTGACATTCACCGCGATCCCACACAGCTTCCTGTTGCTCTCTTCTCGGTGGTCATCCTTGGCGGGCTGGTGGTGAGTCTGTTCGTCACCAGGCGCCGGGCCTGGATACGCGTTCACGAGGCTGATGAGCAGGGTTCTGTCCGGGTGGAGTTCGCAGCACTGGCTCGTGGGGACGACCCAGGTCTTGCCGTTGAGTTGGAGCGATTGGTCGCTGATTTTTCCCAGGAACACGACCATAAGCTGGTCTCATCATGATGAATTTCGCGAACGTGTCATTGTTTGCGGTCTATTCAGCAATGGCCCTCTACACGATGTCGTTCATTTTCTTCACTTGGGATTTGGCTAAGCGATCCTCTATGGCTGTTCCTGCAGCGGGCGGTGAGCCCAGCGCCAAGCGGTCCCCCGGAACCATCTATCAGCGCATTGGACTGAGCCTGTTGGTGGTTGGGTGGATCTTCCATCTGGCTGCCACCGTGTTGCGGGGAATTGCCGGAGGGCGGGTTCCCTGGGCCAACATGTTTGAGTTTGGCTTGACGGCAACTGCGCTCGTTATCGCCGTATTCCTCGGGACGCTGTTGTGGCGCGATCTTGGCTACCTCGGTGCATTTGTCTCTGGTTTTGTTCTGCTGTCTCTCGGCATCGTCACGGTCAATTTCTATGTTGACGTGGTTCCGCTTCCGCCAGCGCTGCAATCTGCCTGGTTGGTTATTCACGTCTTCGTGGCGAGCCTCGCTACCGCGTTCTTTGCTCTCGGTGCCGGCCTGTCGATTCTGCAGTTGGTTCGCGCCCGGTTCGAAGCCCGCCAGATGGCGAAGGCCGGGCTGTTCAAGACGTTGCCCACCTCGAATGTTCTTGAGTCGCTTGCCTATCGACTGAACGTCGTCGGTTTCGTATTGTGGAGCTTCACCTTGATTGCCGGAGCCATCTGGGCTGAGCGCGCGTGGGGTCGGTACTGGGGTTGGGACACCAAAGAGGTGTGGACGTTCATCATTTGGGTGATTTTTGCTGGCTATATCCACGCGAGGGCCACTCGTGGCTGGCGAGGATCACGCTCCGCCTGGCTTGGAATTATTGGTTTTGGAGCTGTCTTGTTCAACTACACCGTGGTGAACATTGCCTTTACAGGCCTCCACTCCTACTCCGGCCTCTAAACGAACTCCAGGCAGCGCTCCATGCGACCAAGCCACCAGTCCCGTCGCTCCTCGGTCATTGAGTAGCGCTGGAGCAACTCGGGGTCGAGCTCTACAGGGCTGAGTTGGAGCGAGCCGGCAAAGGCACGCAGTGGATTCTTGACCACGTCACCCTCCAGGAAGGACCCTGTGCCAAGGCCAGCGGCCAGGCTGTGTGGTTGGTTGGCGGAGAGGATCTGGTGGAGCCGTCCTCCATAGTGAAGTCCCACGCTGGTCTCCAGGGCACTGGAGACAACCACATCGCAGCCTGCATCGCGAGCGTGCTGTGCGACTGAGAGGCATTTCTCAATCCCACCGAGTGGCTGGACTTTCAGCACGACTACGTCGCACGCGCCGGCTTCCAACACCGTGGTGATGTCGGAGCTTCTGCGGATGGATTCGTCAGCGGCAATGCCGATCCCGAGCTCTGCCATGCGCCGGCGCAGAACGGCCATATCGGCAACAGATTCCACGGGCTGCTCCACATAGTCGAGGTCGAGGGGTTCCATCTCTCGGATTGCGTGCTCCGCTTCATCCAGAGTCCACGACCCATTCGCGTCAATCCGGATTCGCCCCGTTGCCCCGAGAGTGTCGCGAACAGCGCGAACACGAGCGACGTCGGTGGCGCGGGTGGCGCCAGGGCCCCCGACTTTCACCTTGACGCAGGAGGGTGATCCCAGTGAAGCCAGAAACGCCGGCACACTCGCGGCATCGATTGCTGGCACTGTGCCATTGACGGCAATTGTTCCTGGGTCCGTTGGTGGGATGTGGTCCTGGTGGAAGCCTTGCTCGATGGCGGAGGACAGCCACGTTGCTGCCTCATCATCGCCGTAGTCGAGGAATGGACTCCACTCGGCTGGCCCGTCGGGAGCGTCAAAAATCAGAGCTTCGCGCGTGGTAATCCCCCGAAACGGCGTCGCCATTGGAATAGACACCGCGTGGGCCATGGCGTGCAGGTCACGCAGGGAAGGCGAGCTCATGCTCCACAGTTTTCCATGGTTATCCCGTCATAGGCTTAGGGCATGACTTCAGCGCCCTCACCGCTCTTTGATGCGTCAGTGTGGCACACCGTTGATGGTTATGACGGTTTCGGCGACATCACCTACCACCAGAGCGCTGATGGGCAAATCGCCAGAGTCGCCTTCAATCGCCCCGACGTACGCAACGCATTTCGTCCTCAGACGGTCGACGAGCTCTATCGGGCGCTTGACCACGCGCGCCTGCAAAGCACACTGGGTGTGGTGATCCTCACCGGTAACGGCCCAAGCCCCAAAGACGGTGGGTGGGCATTTAGCTCGGGGGGCGATCAGCGCATTCGAGGTGCTGATGGTTATCAGTACTCCAGTACCGATTATGCTTCCGGGATTGACCCCAGCCGAAGCGGTCGACTTCACATTCTTGAGGTGCAGCGCCTTATCCGCTTTATGCCGAAGGTCGTCATCGCCGCCATTCCCGGCTGGGCTGCCGGTGGTGGCCACAGCCTCCACGTGATCTGTGACCTCAGTATCGCGAGCAAAGAACACGCCATGTTCAAGCAAACCGACGCCGACGTCGGTTCGTTTGATGCTGGTTATGGATCTGCGTATTTCGCCAAACAGGTCGGCCAGAAGTTTGCTCGCGAAGTGTTCTTCTTGGCCCAGGAATATGACGCGAACCGTGCGCTGGAGATGGGTGCGGTTAACGCCGTCGTGCCACACGCAAAGCTCGAGTCCACCGCGCTCGAGTGGGCGCGCACAATCCTCACCAAAAGTCCGACCGCTATCCGCATGCTCAAGTTCGCCATGAACGCCGTCGATGACGGGCTTGTCGGGCAGCAGCTCTTTGCTGGTGAAGCGACACGCTTGGCCTATGGAACAAGCGAAGCTAGTGAGGGGAGGGACGCCTTCCTGGAGAAGCGCTCTCCTGACTGGTCGCCCTATCCCTGGCACAGCTAGGTATCACCGCTGATGCGCGAACTGCGAGTTATTGATGTCTCCGACCCGCGAGCGCTCGCGGAACCCCTGAACGACGCCCTGTTCAACAATGGCCCAGCGGTCTTGCCACGGCCCGGCGGCGCAAAACTCACCGCCACGGCGCCCATGGAGGTCGAAGACTCTATTGCCCTGGTCATCGAAACCAGTGGCACCACAGGAGCGCCCAAAAGGGTGGCACTGGGCGCGCCAGCGTTGCTGGCCAGTGCCGAGGCTGCCCACCAGGAACTAGGCGGCCCAGGTCAGTGGCTTCAGTTGTTGCCAGCTCACTACATCGCGGGCGTTCAGGTGGTGACCCGCTCACTGGTCGCTGGGACCACGGCAATTGCGCTGCACCCCGAGCCGTTCTCCACCGTCGCGATGACGGCCGTTGCCGATGAGCTTCTGGGCCACAGCGCGCCGCTGTACACGTCAGTGGTTCCGGCCCAGCTCCAGCGGATCCTTGATGATGCCCCCGGAAACTCGGGACTCGATGAGCTCATGCGACGCTTCAGCGCAATCTTGGTGGGCGGCCAGTCGATTCCCGAAACCCTGGTGAGCCGAGCCGCGGATGCCGGATACCGACTGATTAGGACCTATGGTTCGTCGGAAACCGCCGGTGGTTGCGTGTGGAACCAGCGGCCGATTGGCGACACTCGTGTGCGCGATATCGAAGGGCGACTAGCAATAAGCGGTTCCTTGCTGGCTTGGGGATATGTGGGAGACGCTGAGCGCACCGCACGAAGCTTCGTGATGGATGGCGATGATCGCTGGTATCTCACCGATGATGCCGGCCACCTCACCGATGACGGACTCGTTGTGGTGGACGGGCGCCTGGATGACGTCATCGTGTCTGGAGGAGTGAAGATCGCGCTTGCCGCCGTGGAGAAGACCATTCAGCGCGAGCTGGGGGTTGCTGATGTCTTTGTTGTCGGTGCCCCGCACTCCGAGTGGGGCCATGTTCCGGTTGTGGTGAGCACGCAGGTGCTTGATCTCGTGAGGATTCGGCTGGCCGTCCAGAGGGCCCTCGGAGTTGAGGCCAGACCCGATCGAGTGGTGCAGGTTGCCTCCATTCCACTGCTCGGCTCTGGGAAACCAGACCGCCTGGCCATGACTTCCCGTGCAGAGAGCTCCCACGCATGAGTACTCAGGGTGTGAGTGCCACCGATTGGCTCGCTGGTGCGAGGCCTAGAACGCTTTCACTCGCCTTGGCTCCGGTGGTGCTGGGTGCCGGTTCGGCCCAGTGGGCTGGCGCTTTTGATGTGGTGTTATTCCTCCTGTGTGTTGTGGTGGCCGTTGCACTTCAGATTGGTGTGAATTACGCGAACGATTATTCCGATGGCATCCGCGGCACGGATGCCATGCGGGTGGGACCCGCTCGACTGACCGGGTCTGGCCGGGTGGAACCCAACAAGGTGAAGCGCGCAGCGCTGAGTGCTTTCGCGGTGGCTGTGCTCGCTGGCGTGTCCCTCGTTCTGTTGAGCCAGCTCTGGCTATTCCTTGTCATTGGCGCCCTAGCGCTCGTAGCGGCCTGGTTCTATACCGGAGGCCGCAGGCCCTATGGCTATCAGGGCCTGGGCGAGGTCGTTGTTTTTGTGTTCTTTGGTCTGGTCGCAACAATGGGCACCGCTTCGGTGATGGTCGGGTCGATCCCCGCAGAGACCTGGTTGACCGGCTCTGCTGCTGGGTTCTTCGCGAGCGCTGTGTTGCTGGTCAACAACATCAGAGACCTGGAGCAGGACGCGCAGGTCGGAAAGAAGACCTTGGCTGTTCGCTTGGGTGATCGGCCAAGTCGCATTCTGTTGGTTGTGGTGTTGCTGATGCCCTACGTGATTCTCGGGATCCTGTCACTGGTCTTTATCTGGGCGCCAGTCGTTTTCGTCACGGGCATCATGACTGTGGTGATCATCGTCATTGTGCTGACTGCCCGCACACCGAAGGAGCTAATCACCGCGCTCGGGCTCATGTCCTTGAACGCCGTTGTTTACGCCCTAGGACTTGGTGCCGCTATCGCTTTCTGACTAGGGAAGATCTTCAGCCAGCGCATCCGAATCGGGCTCCTTGGAGCGCTCCAGGCGGGTTGCCAAGTCTTCTGCCAACTTGTCCCTCTGACGGACAAAGAAAATGTAGGAGAGGGAGAACGCAATGACGGTTGCCAGCAGCGCTGAGGCCCACCAGACGATGTTGAGAACCATCAGAAGCCAGAAGGCTGCAGCGAAAAGTCCGATGCGGATGAAGCTGTAGCGAATCCAGGAGGCCATCCTCCCAGTGTAGGCGCGTACAATCGTGGCTATGGTCCGTTGGATAGTGATCGGTGCCGTCGCGGTCGTGGCGTTTACGATCTATGCCCTCGTCGACCTGTTTATGACCAACGCGCCCCGAGTTCGCGCGTTCCCGAAGCCCCTCTGGATTGCGGTCATCGTCGTGCTGCCCGTGTTGGGGCCCATTTTGTGGCTCCTGATTGGCAAAGCGCGCGGCACACCCAAGGCCGTAAGGACTGTGGGCAATGCCCCCGATGACAACCCCACGTTCTTGAGCTCTATCGACCGTGAAGAGTCCGATGAGCGGATTCGCAGGCTCGAAGAGGAACTTCGGAAGCTCGACGATGAGAACCCAGGAGGGCCCGGCGCCCAGGGCCCAGCCGGTGATTCACCCGACCAGGACACTCCGCCCCGGAACTCATGACCGCCTCGCCTGCCACGGACTGGTCGGTGGCCTTTCTGGGGCAACTCGTTGCCAAGGGCATCTCTCATGTTGTTGTGTCACCGGGAGCCAGGTCCCAGGCTTTGGCTCTGGCAGCTCTCGCCTGGGAACGCGCCTCAGAGGGCGCACTGACTGTTCACGTGGTGATCGATGAGCGTTCTGCCGCGTTTAGGGTGTTGGGGTTAGCCCTTGAGAGTCACCGCCCGGCTGTGTGTATTGCAACATCCGGATCTGCTCCTGCTCACTACTTCCCCGCCGTGTTGGAGGCCCTTCACGCGGGTGTACCACTGATTGTGGTGGCAGCAGATCGTCCAGGGGAGCTTCACGGTGTGGGCGCTAACCAGACAACCAACCAACACGAGCTCTTTGGTTCCCGCGTCCCCAGCTGGAGTGTGTCAGCGCCCGAGGGTTCTGATGCCGACGACGCGCAGCGGATCGCGACTGAGGTCGCTGCTACCGCTTATCGCGGCGGGCCAGCGTATGTCAGTGTGTCTTTTCGCGAACCACTCAGTGCAGCAATCCAGGAAGGTTCCCTGGTGATGCCAGAGATCGTGGCCCCAGAGCGTGCCGAACCCACAGGCGACACAGCTGAGGCTCGTGTTCTCAGCCTTGAACCGGAGGCTGGGACCCTGGTCATCGCTGGGCATGGCGCTGGAGCCCGGGCCGAGGCGCTAGCACTGGAGCTTGGAGCACCACTGATTGCCGAAGTGGTCAGCGGGGCTCGTTGCGGGCCCCACCTGGTTCCTGCCTATCGCCAGGTTTTGCGAGATGAGTCACTAACCGGTGGTGTTGGGAGAATTGTGACGGTGGGGCGCCCAACTCTTTCTAGGGAGGTGTCCTCCCTTCTTGGTCGCACCGAGATTACGCAGATTGTTGTGCAGGGCAGAGAACTCGAGGCCGCCAACCCCAGCCGAATGGCCCAGGTTGTCGGTGAGGTCGTCGTCATTCGCCCTGCAACCCCCGAGGAGAGTGCCCTCTGGGTCAAGCCGTGGGTGATGGCTGGCAGGCGACACCAGGAAGCCCAGCTTGTAGGAATCATGCCGCCGGCACCGGATATTGAGGCACTCACCTCCAATGACCCCGCCACCAGGAGTGCTTTTGCGACACAAGAAATGAACGTGTTGCGGCAACCTGTGGTCAGAGAAAGCTTGGCGCTTGCTGTCTGGGAGGCGACCTGGCCTCACGATCGGTTGGTCTTTGGTGCCTCTCGGATGGTGCGGGTTGCGGATTCAATAGTTCCTGGCAAAAACATCCCGGTTTTCGCTAACCGCGGGCTCTCTGGAATCGATGGAACTATCGCCACGGCCAGAGGCATTGCCCAGGCCGCCTCGGCAACCGGTGTGACCCGGGTGCTCCTTGGCGACCTGGCTCTCCTGCACGATGTTGGCTCCCTATTGGTGGAGCCAGGCGTTGGTGACTCCTCGCGCGTGCACCTGATCGTCGCAAACGACGGCGGTGGCACAATCTTTGATGAGCTTGAAGTCAGCAAGGTGGCCTCCCAGAAAGATCGAGATCGGGTGCTCTTGACGCCTCACGAGGTCTGGCTGGAGGCCCTAGCGGGCGCCTATGGCTGGACTTATCGCCGGGTCAATCACCTGGGTGATTTAGCCGAGGCATTGAGCGCTAGTGATGCCCGGCTCATCGTTGATGTTGCTATCGCCCGGTGACACTAGTCGCCTTGAGGGCCAAAGGCACCAAGAACTGGCCTGAACTTCAATCGTGTTTCCAGTAGCTCGGACGCTGGTTCGGAATCTGCCACGATGCCAGCGCCCGCATAGGCGGTGATGGTTCCCTCAGGTGACCACTGGGCGCAGCGCAGAGCGATAGACCATTCGCCGTCGCCGCTGGCGTCCATCCAGCCGACTGGGCCCGCATAGCGGCCTCGATCGAAGGGTTCTGATTGGCGAATGATTTCGAGCGCCAGGGTCCTGGGAGACCCCGCCACGGCAGCGCTCGGGTGGATGGCGCCGACCACCTCCAGGCTGGTGACTCCTGATGGCAGGGTGGCCTCTATATCGGTGGCTAGGTGCCAGACGTTGGCAAGCTTCAGAGTGAAGGGCTGTTCATCAGCAGCACTGTGTGGAGTGATTGGCTCGAGCGCCTGGACAACGCTATTGACGGCAAAACGGTGCTCGTCATTGTCTTTGGAGGAAGTCGCAAGAGCTTCAGCCCGGGCTCGATCTGCCGCAGGGCTATCGCCGCGGGCTGTACTGCCGGCGAGGACACGAATGCTGAGCCTGCCCCCGTGAACAACAGCGAGGGTTTCAGGCGTTGACCCCACCAGGCCATCAATGGCGAAGGTCGTGCAGTCGGGGTAAGCATCGGCGAGGCGATTTAGTGCTTGGCGCCAGTCCTGAACTCCAGGGGCATGGGCGACGAGGTCCCTTGCGAGGACGACTTTGTCGGCAACGCCCTCTTGCACCTGGGCAATAACTGCCTCAACGGCGCCTAGATAATCGTCTTCACCCAGTAGCCCTGGTCCCCAGGTGAGGGGCTCTAGCTGTGGAGGTGCTGATCGCTTGGAGTGGGGGGAGGGGTGCGCTTCCCCATCAAGGGATATATCTGTTCGCCACGATTTACCGTGGTGGCGACCAATCACCACCCTCGGGATGACAAGGACGCTCTCGTGCCGGGAATCATCGGCGAAAGCGAAGGTGCCCATGCACACGAGGCCAGTACCAGGCTCGTTGACCGGGTCATCCACGCGCGCCTGGGCAACCAGGGTGCGCCACGCCGCGGAGGCCTCCCTGAAGCGGTCTGGCCCACGAAACGTGAGTGTGAGCGCTGTGCCAAGACCCACCAGCCCGTGTCCGCGGCGTTGCATGGTTAGCGGGTTCTCAGCACTTACCCAATCGGTTAATGAGCCATCATGGCTCATTGCCCTGGTCGTTGCGACGAGGGTTGGGACTTTGATCGAGGTGGACACGCTCTCAAGATTAGCCAGGAGGCCTGGGCGAACACTTTGTGCCACGTTTGTCAGGATTCTGGTGGGGGTCCTTGACTAGGCTGGTCCACGTGACCACTGCCGACTTGAGCAAAAAGCCAGAGGAAGTCTCTGGAATGTTTGACGAGGTCGCCAAAGGCTATGACCGCACCAATGCCCTGCTCTCTGGCGGAAACTCGGTTCTGTGGCGCATTGCCACGGTGAGAGCATTGAAAATTCAACCCGGTGAGCGGGTCCTTGACGTTGCTGCCGGAACAGGAACATCCTCGAAGGCGCTGGCTAGGGCCGGCGCCAAGGTCGTGGCACTGGATTTTTCCCCCGGAATGGTGGCGGAGGGGCGCAAGCGTCACCCCGACCTTGAGTTCATCGTCGGAGACGCCGAAGCTCTACCGTTTCCGCCTGCCACTTTTGACGCCGTAACCATCAGTTTTGGTCTTCGTAACGTGAGTAACCCCCAGGTGGCACTCGGTGAGATGTATCGAGTGTTGAAGCCAGGTGGGCGCATCGTGATCTGCGAGTTCTCTCATCCGCCTGCGGCCCTGGTGAAGGCCGGATATGGCACCTATATGAAGTACGTGATGCCAGTCATCACCTCTGTTGCCAGCACCCACAAGGATTCCTACCGTTACTTGATGGAGTCGATCCAGGAGTGGCCAGAACAGTCGGTGTTGTCACAGTGGCTTCGGGGTGCAGGTTTCACTCGGGTTGCATACCGTAATCTGACAGGAGGCATTGTTGCCCTGCACCGTGCCAGGACTCCTGAAGATTCGAAAGTGCGTGAATCTGTAGGGAAACGGCGCGCTCGACCCGCATCACCCTCCACCTCCTCGGTCTCTATCCCGGTCCAGGAGCCCTAACAGGCGCTTCGCCTCCATCCAAGGAAGTCCCGTGAACCCCAGTTCCAGAGTGGCACGCCAGACTGGCCGCGGTGCATCGTTTCTTAGCGGTGGGTCGATTCTGAGTGCCACTGCGGAAGAAAAGAAGCTGGGCAAGGCTCTTGACGAGGGCCTTGAGGCTGTCGAAAGTGGCCTCGAGCGGGAACTGAAATTCACCGAAGATATTGCCGATGCTGTCGCCCGGTACCTCTTCGATGCCGGAGGGAAACGTGTTCGTCCTCTACTGACCCTGTTGACTGCTCAGTGGGGCGAGGGCACAAACGACAAGGTTGTTCGTGCAGCCCAGGTCATCGAACTCACCCACCTCGCCACCCTCTATCACGACGATGTGATGGATGAAGCGGCCCAGCGTCGCGGGGTGTCCGCCGCGCAGACCCTGTGGGGGAACTCGGTGGCAATCCTTGCGGGGGACCTTCTGTTCGCGCGCGCGGGAACACTGGTTGCCTCTTTGGGAACGCAGGCCATCACGTTGCAGGCGGCGACCTTTGAACGGCTGTGTCTTGGCCAAATGCGCGAGACTGTGGGCCCCAAGCCTGGGGTTGACCCCATTGCGCATTACTTGGGGGTCCTTTCGGACAAAACCGGTTCGCTGATTGCTTTGGCCGCGGAGTTTGGATTACGCATGTCCGGGGGCCCGGAAGAGCTCGTCGCACCGGTGCGTCGCTTCGGCGAGAAAATTGGCGTTGCGTTTCAGCTCGTCGATGACGTTATTGACTTGAGCGCGCGGGGTTCTGGAACCGGAAAACCGCCGGGGACGGACGTGCGCAGGGGCGTCACGACGTTGCCCATGTTGTATTTGCAGGAGCAATCAGCCTCAGACCCCGAGGCTGCGGCTCTGCTCGAGCGGCTAGCTCGCGGAACGTCCGGTGAGGCAGGCGAGGACGAGTTCCAAGAGTCAATCCGCCTGCTCCGGGAGCACGCGGTCACGAAGCGGACCATGGATACTGCCAGGGAAATGGCCGATGACGCCATTGCTGAGCTCGCAGTGGCGCCCGATGACCTTGTTCGTGAGGGCCTCATTCGCTTTGCACATACCGTCGTGGACCGCACTAACTGAATTAGAGTGGCCTCCTGGTCTTTTAGGAAATAGGTGAGTTCTTGTATGTCTAAGTTGCGCCTTGCAATTGTGGGTGCTGGTCCTGCTGGCATCTATGCAGCCGACATGTTGCTCAAGCACGAGCGCTCCTTTGATGTCTCGATTGACCTTTTTGAGCGCTTGCCAGCGCCTTATGGCTTGGTCCGCTACGGCGTTGCCCCCGACCACCCTCGCATTAAGGGCATCATTAGCGCCTTGCGGGAAGTCCTCGACACCGGCCAGATTCGCCTCTTTGGCAATGTGAACTACGGCACTGACATCACCCTGGATGATTTGAAGAAGCACTACCACGCCGTGATTTTCTCGACCGGGGCGATTCGTGATCACACCCTGGACATTCCAGGCGTTGAGCTTGATGGCAGCTATGGGGCAGCGGATTTTGTCAGCTGGTATGACGGGCACCCCGATGTTCCCCGTTCCTGGCCGCTGGACGCTCAGTCGGTTGCGGTCATCGGCAATGGGAACGTGGCTCTCGATGTTGCCAGAATGTTGGCGAAGCATCCAGACGATCTGTTGCCAACCGAGGTTCCCGACAACGTCTATGAGGGGTTGAAGGCCTCGCTTGTCACCGACGTTCACGTCTTTGGCCGCAGAGGGCCCATGCAGGTGAAGTTCACCCCGCTGGAGCTTCGCGAACTGGGTGAACTGCGCGATGTTGACATGATCGTTCATGACGAGGACTTCGTCCTCGACGAGGCGTCAGCGATGGCCATAGAGTCCAACAAACAAATCTTTGTCATCAACAAGGTGTTCTCGGGTTGGCGGGAGCGCGAAGTGGGCTCAGCCTCCAGGCGCCTCCACCTGCACTTCTATGCCTCACCGATTGAGGTGGTGGGCGCTAGTCACGTCACCGGCTTTAGATATGAGCGCACCGAACCCGACGGGTCGGGCGGTGTTCGGGGCACGGGAGAGATTCGCGAGATTCCGGTTCAGGCCGTGTATCGCGCCGTCGGATATTTCGGTAGTGAGCTGCCCGGTATTCCCTTTGATGAGCGACGTGGTGTTATCCCGAACCATGAAGGCCAGGTTCTTGATGACAACAACGCGATTGTGCCGGGTGTGTATGCGACCGGCTGGATCAAGAGAGGCCCTGTCGGCCTCATTGGCCACACCAAGAGTGATGCGATGGAGACCATCAAACACCTGGTCAAAGACCAGGCGTCCTGGTGGTCACCCGAGGCCCCCGAGGAAGCAAGTGTCATCGAGCTCCTGAACTCGAGGGGTATTTCTTATACAAACCTTGAGGGTTGGCACCGACTCGATGAGAAAGAACTTGAGCTTGGCGCCACTCGCGGTCGGGAGCGCCTCAAAGTCGTCCCTCGCGATGAGATGCTCGAGATTTCTCGAGTCGGTAGTCACTGAACCGTTGCGGTGAGCCGGGCGAGGCCCTCAAGGAACTTGTAGTGCCCTTTCCGGGCAAGCCACTGGTGCAGGGTTAGTTCTGTGCTGTTGTTCCGATACTGCAGGGACAGCGCGTCGAGCGTTCTGGCCACGCCCTCATCTGCGATCAACACTGACACCTCGAGGTTCAAGCTAAACGAGCGCATATCGACATTGGAGGAGCCAATGACACTGATGACGTCATCGACGACGATGAACTTGGAGTGCAGGATGGTCGGCGCCCGGTAGAGCCAAATGCGCACTCCAGCGCGCAAGAGATCCTCGTAATACGAGCGCTGGGCGTAGAAGACTAGAGGCTGGTCACTGATTTCAGAGACCAGTAGGTGAACCTCAACTCCACGTTCGGCGGCCGAGGTAATCGCATAGCGCATGGACTCATCGGGAACGAAGTAGGGGCTCGAAATCACCAAGCTCTTCGCTGCCCCATAGACAAGGTTGTTGAAGAGCCTGAGGTTGTTCTCGCCCTCAAACGCAGGACCGCTTGGCACCACCTGACCCAGCACGCTCTGTGATCGGCTTCCCTTGGCTTTTGCTGGGGAGGGGGTGTTGAGTAACTCATCAGTTTCTTGGAACCAGTCGGTGACAAACAGAGCCTCAAGGCCATCTGCCAGTGGCCCCTCGAGGGAGATCATCAAATCTAACCAGTGGAGACCCCGCGCCCGGTGCCTCCGTTGCCGGTAGGCAGGCTCGATGATGTTTTGTGAGCCTGTGAAGGCAATCCGTGAGTCGACCACCAGGATTTTCCGGTGGTTTCGAAGATCCGGGCGCCTATAGACACCCCGCCACGGTTGGAGGGGCAACATGGGGTGGTGTTCCACCCCGATGCGCTCCAGGACGGCAAGCAGGTCGCGGTAACCGGGGATTCGCACATTTGCTAGGTGGTCATAGAGAACCCGAACACTGACACCGCGTTGCTGTGCTCGCTCGAGGGCGGCGAAGAACTCTTCGGTGACTCTGTCGTAGCTCATGATGTAAAACTCGACGTGCACGGTGTTCTGGGCTTTGTCGATAGCGGCCGTCATGGCTGCTATCGAGTCCAGGTAGTCGGTGTGAAACATCACCGTGTTGCCCGTGACCATCGGCATCGCGCCAAGGTGTTCATTCATCCGGACGGTCTGCGCCAGCCACCCGGGGAATTCTTGTCGTTTGCCGACATCCGCGGGTGTGGCGATAATCCCCGGGCTGAGTAGCCGCGAGCGCTCACGAAGGTGGTTGTTGATTGTTGCTTGCTTGTCACGGCGCTTCTTGGGTAGTCGCCTTGACCCAAAAGCCACGAAGGCGAGGAAGCCGAGGTAGGGGATGAAAAATATGGCCAAAAGCCAGGCCATGGCTGTTTGCGGGCGCCGATTATGCGGAACAACAAAGAGCGCAATGATGCGGAAAGCGATATCGATCGCAACAATCAGCGTGACCCAGAGTGCTCCCGTGGTCATGAGCTAGGGCTCGATTCCCCGCGGCTCAGCGGTAATTCACGAACTGGGTGTCAAAATCCAAATCCGCACCCTTGATGAGAGCGATGACTGCCTGCAGGTCATCGCGGCTCTTTGAGGTCACGCGGACCTCATCGCCTTGAATCTGAGTTTTGACGGCCTTAGGGCCCTCGTTGCGAATCAGGGCGGTGACTTTCTTGGCGTTCTCACCAGAGATGCCGTTTTTCATAGACCCGGTGATTTTATAGACCTTGCCGCTCAACACCGGTTCGCTAGTCTCGAGGCTCTTGAGAGAAATCCCACGCTTGACGAGCTTGGACTGCAGAACATCGAGAACGGCTTTGACGCGCTCTTCCGAATTTGCCTGCATCACAATCGCCTCGCCTGACTTCGTCAGGCTGGCGTCGACGCCCTTGAAGTCATAGCGCTGCGTGAGCTCTTTTTCTGCCTGGTTGATGGCGTTGTCGAGCTCCATCGGGTCGACCTTGCTTACGATGTCAAACGAGGAATCAGCCATTCCTCCATGGTAGCCAGAATGTGGCTTTAGGTCGCTTGTTTCTGGTTCCTCCCGCGCCTAAATACCGATATCCTGAATTCCGCGCACCCGATTGGTGAATACACCGGTCGGGAGCGCATGGCGAGTTACCCAAGCGGCCAAAGGGATCTGACTGTAAATCAGCCGGCTCAGCCTTCGGGGGTTCGAATCCCTCACTCGCCACAATGTGATCCCTCGAGACATCGTCCATATATGTCTCGAGAGATCGTTCACATCTGAAAGGAGGCGTCGTATTCTGGCGCCATCGAGCTTGGGCATGAGATCGACTTTACGCCGATCCTTCAGACCATGATGAAATTGGCTGTCACCGATCGGGCAGTCGACGCAGTGCGCCCGGAAAGTCAGCTAGTTGCTGAGCCTAGAGGCCAATCGGTTTTTGAGAGCTCCCAGTTGAATCAGATGGTGAAGGGCCGATGAGACCTTCTTTCCTCGCGGGAGCCATGTCTTGACACATCTTGAACCAACCCCCAATCGCCAAGAGAAACCTTGCAGCCACTATGAACGATGTCGTGAACCTGGACACCACGCACTCCGCGCAACTTTTTTGACGCCCGCCGTTCGTTGAGAATCGCCTTCGGAGTGACGAATAGCTCCGCTTGCCTCCGATTAGAATCAGGTATTAAATTTAATTACTTGCGCCTGTTGAACCTCTGGCGCTTATCCGATTGGTCAGGTCTATGTCTTTTCTTGGTTCGAATCGTCAACGCGCGGAGCTTTTGTTGAAGGGCCAAGAGGTTTGACTCGGTCTCGTCTTCTCACAATTGGGCTTTTCATGGCGGGAATGGTCTGGCTGTCAGGATTCTTTGCGGTCGCTTTAGGCCTGTTTCTCGAACGCCCTCTGTTCGTCGGCATTCTTCTAGTTGGTGGCCTGGCAGTAACCGTGTTCCTGTGGCTTCTGCTCACAGCGAGTTGGATGAACGGATGGACACAAACTGGGACACAGAATCAGCCAGAAACTCTGACTGGCAGTGTTTTCTCCGCGTTTATGACGGCGCTCATCGTTGTGAGTTTGGGAATTGGTTTGATTGTAGGCAGGTTCGGCTCTCCCCCACTCGGATTTGATCCGCTCGAAGGGCTCATGACGCCCCCCAGCGACGAGCTCGTAGCTGCGCTGGCGGAGGTGGAGCAACGTTGCGCCGCTGTCAATCAGTCACTCCCCCTGGAGGTGACTCAGGTGACTCTCAGTGAGCTCTTTGGCGACGCGAAGGCGAGGTACTTCCAAGCCCAATTTGACGCGCCCGTCACCATCGAGAGCGTTCCGGGTGTTGGGTTTGTTGTTGCAGAAAGCTCTCGTGGAGGAGAGGGTGGGGAACTCGTTTCTCGCTTCTATGCCCTTGACGATGGAGAGAAGTTGACAGCGAGCGCGGACCAACTGGGAGAGCTCGAGGGGATTGCAGTTGTTGATTTGCTCTGGGTCGAGAAGTTCAGGACTTTGTTCTGGTCCTATCTCGACAAAACCGAGGAAGGGGTTGTAATTGCTGTCGCTGCGAACCCCGTTGAAAACGGGAAATTCGATGTTGCCGCAGCCCAAACGATCTTTAAAACCTCCCCTCGAGTGGTACCCGCCAACAACGTCCAGAACGGTGGCCGACTTGAGCACCTCCCTGGAGAGGGCTTGGTTCTAACGGTTGGGGACCTCGGTTTAGTGGCGAGCAGATTAGGGGAGCAGGCATGGGTGAACGAGTCTGCTCGATTTGTTCAGATAGACACGGGATACGCAGCCACGTACCTCATCGATCCAGAGACCTTGGAAAGTCGTCAGTTCACCACAGGCCACCGAAACCCACAGGGGCTCGTTTTTGACTCGGAAACCGGAATTATCTGGTCCAGCGAGCACGGTCCCCAGGGCGGGGAGGAGCTGAACCAGCTGAAGGAGGGCAGCGACTATGGCTGGTTGGACGGTACCTTCGGAAGGCCGTACGACGGTTTTGATCTACTCCGTGAGGATCCAGCATTCCGACAGGAGTATCTCGAAAAAGTTGGTCTCAGTGGTCTCGATAGGTGGTGCGCGGATCCCGGGGGCGGGTACCAAGCGCCCTACGCTCTGCTGGCAACGGAAAGTGTCGCGCCTTCGCAGCTTGCACTTCTTCCAGCGGGCTCCCTGGGTGATCCTGCGAGCCCGCGGAGATTGCTCATGGGGACCCTAGGTAACCAATCGCTTTGGGTTGCCGACATCGGGGGAGAACATCTCGACAATTGGCGACGGGTCTCTATAGGCGAGAGAATCCGAGACCTCTTCGTCACACCGGATGGCGACATAATCCTGGGATTTGATAGTGGCCGACTAATGCTCATCACCGCTAGCTTCTAGCGATGTTGGTTGTCCCAAGATTTTGGCGGTGGCTGCCCTCGCTCACGGGGGGTTCAGCTGCAGGTTTTGGGGGAGAGTAGTCATGGCATCAGGGTCTACCCGTCCGCAATTGAGCGCCCGATGATTCGGGAGGTCGGCCTCAGCATAATCACTCCAGTTTTTCGAGGAGAAACGACGATACTCCGCATGCTTAGGTCTGTTGACGCGGCATGGAGAGTAGCGGCCGAGGGGGGCGAGAACCTGAAGCTTGAGCTGATCATTGTGTTAGACGGCGTTGACCCTCAGGTGGCCGAAATCATCGCCCAGTTTCGACCGAATTCGGGCCTCCCAATTGAGGTCGCGACGAAAGAGCACTCCGGAGTCTCCGCAACTCGCAATCGGGGCCTGTCAATGGCGAAGTACACCCACGTCACCTTTCTAGATTGCGATGATGAGGTTACCCACGACCG
>CAEZTM010000018.1_pt1 | contig 19885 bp, 21 predicted proteins | sample 7264211 | NCBI WGS metagenome assembly CAEZTM01 (sample SAMEA6813804, study PRJEB35770) | uncultured Actinomycetes bacterium | biome: Freshwater; feature: Freshwater reservoir; material: water | place: Czech Republic | collected 2017-08-18 | depth 0.5m m | reverse complement strand
TGCACAACCCTCCCCACCCTGGCGAGTTCATCGTTGATGTCTACCTCGAGCCCTCGGGAATCAGTGTTCGAACCCTCGCCGGCAAGCTTGGAGTTACGCCCTCGACTGCCCAGCGGTTGCTCTCGGGCAATCACGGGGTCAGTCCTGAGATGGCTTTGAGGCTCTCTGTTGTTCTAGGTCGAACCCCCGAGAGCTGGTTAGCGATGCAGGACGCTTATGACCTGTGGAAGGTCAGGGAGAATCTTGATCTCGGGAATCTCGAACCGCTCGTGGTGACCGCCACGCCCTAAGGACAAAGACTAGGACTGCACTGCCCTGGTCGAGGGCAGAACCCACGTTGGCCTGGTTAGTGGGGCAAACAGTCGTGTGACAAAGGGCTGTGCCAGAGCAATGGTGAGACCAATGCTCCCCAGCACCACCAGCACTAGGTGCCACCAGGAAAGAGCGCCCGAGAGAATCTCCGTCGCTCGCAGGGGTGCCAGAACAAAGCTGTGGAGCAGATAGACCGTCATGGTGGCTCCGCCGAGAGCGGTGAACCAGGTGTTGCGCCTCGGGGTGAGAACCACGAAGGCAACAATCATGAGGGTTGCAATCACAAAGACACCGAACCGTCCGGCCCCACTAAACCACTGGTCAAAACCAGCATCGACATAGCTCATATCCGCGGTGAGCAGCTTGCGAAAGCCCACCTGTCGTAGGCGCTCAAGGTTCAAGGCCACTGCGCCGAGAATAACTGCGAATGTCGCAGCCCCGCCCACCCGGATCCAGGCGGTGGTCGATTCGGACCGAGATAGCCACCACTCTCCAATACCCCAATTCCGTGCCCGCCACCCCAGGACAAAGAACGGGAGGAACGCAAGCGTTCTCGAGAGAGACAGCGTCTGATCAACACTCCAATAGCCAGAGAGCACGGCGATCGCCGTGCTCACCACCAGAGGGAAGGGAACCAGGGCGATATAGGGCAGAAGGATCCGCCATGCTGCTAGTGAGAGTAGGAACCACAGCGTCCATGAGGCCCGCAGCGGATTGAACAGGAATTCACCCGCGTTCACGCTCTGAATAAATGACCACACGGTTTCGAAGATGAGATAGGGAAGTAAGAGATCGACGAGAACACTCTGGAGTCGCTTCAGTGTTGGGGCATCAGCGGAGGAAAAGTACCCGGAGAGAAACACGAAGAGCGGGATGTGGAAGAGATAGATCACGGTGTAGAGGACATAGGCGCTCTCCGTTGCCGCGGTGGTCTTTGTGAGTGCGTGACCCAGCACCACCAGTGTGATCGCAAGGAAGCGTGCGTTGTCCCAGAGTGGGATTCGAGGGGAGCTCACTCGGTAAGCATAATTCCTGGGCTTCGCTAGCCTTGCCTGGTGGGCCAAGCGAATGCACCAGCGGGGAGAGGTGTCACCGCGCTTGCCGTAGCCGTCAGTGTGGTCTCTGGTGCTTTTGTCGCACTGCAGTCCCGCATCAATGGTGAATTTGGCCTGGCTCTGGGCAATGGAGCCCTGGCCGCCCTCATCTCTTTCTCGACCGGTCTCACCCTGATTTCTCTGGCGATGCTGGCTAGCCCCTCCGGACGGGCGGGGTTGGTAGCACTGCGCTCGGCCGTATCTGAGGGTCGCTTACCGTGGTGGTCGATCATCGGCGGCGCTGCGGGAGCATTCTTGGTGCTCACCCAGGGTCTCAGCGCCGGTGTGCTCGGTGTTGCAGTGTTCTCCATTGCCGTGGTCACAGGACAGAGCCTGGGCTCTGTCGTTATTGATTCCAGGGGCTGGTTTGGGGTGGCTAAAGTTCCGCTTCGTCTCCAGCGTGGGTTTGGAGCACTCATTGTCCTTGCGGGTGTCGTTGTCGCACTCGATGTCACGCCCGGGTCCCTTCCTGACGTGGGGCCACTCTTTCTCCTGCCCCTGCTGGCCGGCGCTGGCACGGGGTTTCAGCAGGCCGTAAATGGCCGGGTGCGCACTGTGGCGGGGTCTGTCATCGCTGCGACATTTGTCAATTTTGTCGTCGGCACGAGTGTGTTGGTCGTCGCATTTCTGGTGTCCGTGTCAACCTTCGGCGTTCCAGAGGGTCTGCCTGGACCATGGTGGCTCTGGACCGGAGGGTTTATCGGTGTGATATTCATCCTGGTGCAGGTCAACGTTGTCGGAATCGTCGGGGTCCTGGGATTAGGGGTAAGCCTGATTAGCGGGCAGTTGATTGGGTCCATCATTCTGGACGCCCTAGCTCCGTTGTCGACCTCCCACCTGGGCATCCCCACCATCATCGGGGCCGTTGTCACCTTGACCGGGGCCCTCATGGTCACACTCGGACGTCGCAGTCCCTAAGCGCCGGGCTCAAACTCCAGCGCGAGCGAATTCATGCAGTAGCGCTGACCGGTGGGGGTGCCAAAACCATCAGGAAACAAGTGGCCCAAGTGGCCACCACACCCAGCACAGACAACTTCGGTGCGGATGGTTCCCAGACTGCGATCCTCGTGCAGGTCAATCGCGCCATCGTCAATGGCCGCATAGAACGAGGGCCATCCGGAGCCGGATTCGAACTTGGTGTCACTGGGGAACAGAGCACTTCCACACCCAGCACAGTGGTAGACACCGTCACGTTTTTCGGTGAGGAGCTCTCCCGACCACGGGGGTTCGGTCGCTGCTTGGCGAAGAATCGCGTAGCGCTCCGGGGGAAGCTGCGCTTTCCATGCAGCGTCGTCTTTCACAATCTTGTCGGTCATCTCTCCACCTCATCCACTCGAATTACCAGCACTGCCCATTAAACTCGCGAACATGCCTGAAGAATCGATAGCCGTGAAAACGTGGAGCGAATTCACACCAGACGATGTTTTCGAGATGGCAGTGCTGCGCAGCGAGGTTTTCTTTCTTGAACAGAAAATCACCGAAGAGGAATTCGATGCGGCGGACCGCGACCCCTCTACTATTCACCTCTGGGTCAGTGACGACCTCGGGATGGCTGGCTACTTGAGAATCGTTGATTCAGCCGCCGCGGCACACGCCCACGAGGGAATAGCCCAGAGCCTAGGTCGTATGGTCGTCCGCGCTGATGTCAGAGGCCAGGGCTTGGCAGAGCGCCTGATGACGAAGGCCCTCGACATTGCTGGTGAGAACCCCCTCTATCTTCATGCCCAGGATTACGTGACTGGACTCTATGCGAAGTTTGGTTTCGAAGAGCGCGGTGAGGTGTTTATGGAAGCCGGTATCCCTCACCGCCTGATGGTTCGGGTGCCCGTTGCCTAACCTGGTAGCTCTCGGGATTGCCTCTGTGCTGTTGGTCTCTGCCACGCCCACTGAGCGTGTGGCCGACGGCTGGTGCCAGGTGCAGGAATCCGAGGTCACTTGGGGGTTTAAGGAATCGTTTAGGTCCTATATTTCAGGCGCGATTGCTTTGGGACAGTGGACCACCTCGGGCGATGTGGACTACACGACCCCGGTGTTTATCTTCTCTGGCGGTGAGGGCGCCATTGCACCCGATCGCCGCAGTGGCAGCGTGGCGTTTGAGGGCGAGCTGCTCTTCGAGGGTCACGGTGGCATTCTTCGCACATCGCTTGCTGACCCCACGCTGACCCTTCAGGGCCCCCGGCAGGCCACCCTCGTCTTTGATGTGACAGGCGACACCATGGACATGGTGAGTGTCAGCACAGACGACGTTGAGTTTGTGACTCTTGAGTGGTCAGCCGGTGACGAGAACCTCGATATCACAACCGGAGAATGGGTTGTCACGGGCGCCAAAGCCACGCTGACCACCTCTGGTTCGAACGCTTTTGGCACCTATCCGTCAGGCGAGGAGTTTGACCCTCTCGATCTACGCCTGGTGGTGGCATCCTCGTGCTTCACGGAGAGTGCCGTTAATCCGTGGTGGGTTGCCGGTGGTATTGGCGGCTTAGCACTGGTGGGCGGTGGGGTGGTCTGGATTACTGCTCGGGCGCGTAGATCGCCCGAGCAAGGGCATCAATAACCAGGGCTGTGCGAGGGCCAAAGCTCAGTACTTGAGAATCGGCCATGTCCACGAAGCGCAGATGTGCGCCTGCCCGGGTGAGCCCAAGTGCAGGCTTCAGAGCGACGAGGTCTTCCACGCCACCGACGCTCTCAAGACCGCCGGTCATCACGAGGATGAGGTCGGGATTTGCAGCAATCAGGGCTTCATCCGTCATCGGCCGAAGCCCCACCCACCCAATCTCGGTGGCGATATCGATTCCACCCAGGGCCGTGATGAGTTCACCGGCCCCGGATTCTTCGCCAAAGAGGTAATAGATACCATTCGCGCCGCGCAGGTAGAGAAACACCATGCGCAGTTTGTCCTCGCGTGCTTGTGGGGCCCTGGCGGCGATCACCCCGGTGACATCAGCAATATCGGCCGTGACGCGCTGAGCCAGTAGCGCTCCGGCCTCTGGAGCGCCAAAGATCTGAGCGACCCTCCGGGCCAGTTCTGCCGGTTGGGACAAGCCCGGTGCCACGCGCACAAACACGACCGGGATTCCCGCGTCACGCAACTGCAGAACGACATCGATGGGGCCGATGGTCCCATCGGTGATAATCAGGTCTGGGCGCAGCGCCAAGACCGACTCAGGGGACATAGCGTGACCGCTGCCGGTCACCACCGGCAGGTGTTCAACACCCGGGAAGGTGGTGGAAATGTCCCGCCCAATGAGTCGATCCCCGAAACCCAAAGCCCAGACGGTGGCAGCGAGGGATCCCGACATGTCGAGTGCCAACACGCGATCAGTCGAGCTAATCGTCAGGCTCAGTTGGCCAGAGAGTTCGTCAGACTCCACGGTGACGGGCAGGCTCTGTGACAGCGCTGGCTCCAAGGGCTCTAGTGCGTTCGTTTCCAACAGCGCAGTGCTAGTACCCACATAGGCGCGAGGGTCTTGAAGCCAGACGATCTCTGACAGAGGCGCCCGCGCGCCAGCAGCTGCTGGGGCATCGAGGGTTGTTGTGTAGGAACCGGGCTGACACCCCACGAGTCCCAGTGACACCGACAGGGCAACCGCGAGAGCGAGAGGGGCCCGGAGGGTTGGGCGCAAGGAAGTCACAATGCGATAAGCCTAAAGCCCCCACCTCTGCAGGGGCTGTGTCGGCTTATCATGAAGAGGATATGGCTAAGCCCACCCCGCCCTCTCGATCGTTATCTCATGACGACATCGCGATTGTGGAGTTTGAGCGAGCCTGGTGGGGCAGTGTGCCAAATAAAGAATCTGCGGTGAGGGAACGCTTTGGCCTCACACTTGCTCGTTATTATCAGCGTCTATACGCCCTGTGTGAGACGGCCGCCGCGCTGGAATACGACGCGGTTTTCGTTCGCCAGTGCAGCCAAGCACAGTACATGCGCCAGAGTGCACGACGCCTAGGACCAGAAGGGGGGGAGGGCATTGGCTAAGCCAGGAAAAAACACCTATCTTCCCGACCGCTTCGATGACGTTCCTCCGGCCGATTCTCGCTATGTGGGAACGCACCGTCGCCAGCGGTCCTCGTTGTCGATGTTTGCCCCCATTGGTATTGGGGTGGGATCTGTGGTGGTACTCGTCCTCGCTGGGCTCTGGTTCGTGGATCGTAGCGACGACTACCTCGAGCTTGACCCTTCCGAAGTCCCCGTGATCGAAGGAGAAGCTCCAGCTGGGGATGCTGCTCCGGAGGGCGTCGAACTAGAGCCTGAAGTTGCTGACCCTAACGACCCTGTTCTTGATCCCAGCCAGATCGACATCACGGGCCTATCCCTGACAATTCTGAATGGGACGGACAAGCAGGGCATGGCTGCTAGGGCAGCCGAGCGCCTCACGATTGTGGGGTGGCCTGAGCCCACGGCAACCAACGCCGAGAGCACCGATGTTGCGCAGAGCACAGTGGCCTATCTCGACGAGGCTGACCGAGGCATCGCGTTGGGGATTGCGGCGATTCTCGGTATTGGCGCGGACCAGGTGGTTCAAACTGGCGCCTACCCAGGTGCGAGGGTTACCGTGGTACTGGGAGCTGACTATGTCGATACCCAATCGACCTAACATCTAGACTTCCACAGACAGCAGCAAGGAAGGTCGTTCATCATGATGCGTCACTTTAGGTCACTGGTAACTCTCGGAGCCGTTGCGGCTCTTGTCCTCACCGGGTGCAGCCAAGGCTCGACGGATTCGGGTGACACCGATGGCACCGGCTCTGGCACCTCCGATGGTGAGGCCGTCGTCGACACGGCGACCGTAGCCGCGCTCACCGGCGAACCGATTGAAGCGGGAAGCCTTTCTCGCCCCGCACTCTCTGCAAAGGTTGATAATCACCCCTCAGCCAGGCCTCAGGTTGGCATTGATGAGACAGACATTGTTTTCGAAGAGCTCGTCGAGGGCGGCATGACCCGTTACCTCGCGGTATGGCACTCAAAACTTCCCGCCGAGATTGGCCCGGTTCGCTCGGTCCGTCCGATGGACCCTGAGATTGTCAGTCCCTTCGGTGGCGTCTTCGCTTACTCCGGTGGGCAGGTTCGCTTCATTCAGTTGATGCAGGCCGCACCTGTCTATAACGCGATCCACGGCCAGCCCGACACCGAGTCGACCTTCTACCGCACCAGCGCCAAGGTCGCTCCCCACAATGTCTTGGTCAAGGCCCCTGAGCTCATTGAGCAGCACCTCGACCTTGCCGCGCCTCCCAAGATGTTTGACTACGCCGCATCACTCGCGGAATCCACCGCGGTGCTTGAGGGAGCGGCCCTCACCTCGGTGAAGACGAGTTTCAGTGGCTTTTCAAGCCCCAGCTGGGAATGGGACGCTACGCAGGAGAAATTCATGCGTTTCCAGACCAATGGGGCAGCCGATTCCGCCTCCAGCGGAAATCAGCTTGCCGCCACGAACGTCGTCGTTCTCTTCGTGGGGATTGAAGTGATTGAAGACATCCCCACCACCCGTCTGGTCAGTCAGGGCACGGGATACGTTGCTACCGGTGGTTCCATCGTTGAAATCGCGTGGATCAAGGCAAACCCTGAGTCCCCGATTGTGCTGACCACGCAGGCTGGAAACCCGGTGCTTCTGGGGATTGGCAACACGTGGGTCGAGTTGCTGCCGAGTGACTCCTCCGACGTGGATGCCGGCTCTGTCGCCATTAATTAGCATCAGAGTCTCGCTCTCTTAGGCGTGTGGCTTGCACTCTCGGCCCGAGAGTGCCAAAATCAATTAGCACTCGTATAGTGCGAGTGCAAATAGCTACAGCACACTAGACGTCCGGGAGGGACGAGATACTGATGGCAAAAATAATTGCTTTTAATGAAGAGGCCCGTCGTGGTCTCGAGCGTGGACTCAACATCTTGGCGGATGCCGTCAAGGTCACCTTGGGACCACGTGGCCGTAACGTCGTCTTGGAAAAGAAGTGGGGAGCCCCCACCATTACCAACGACGGCGTCTCGATTGCTAAAGAAATCGAACTGAGCGACCCCTTCGAGAAGATCGGCGCTGAGCTGGTCAAAGAGGTTGCCAAGAAGACCGATGACGTTGCCGGTGACGGCACCACCACCTCGGTTGTTCTGGCCCAGGCGCTCGTGCGCGAAGGTCTGCGCAACGTTGCAGCCGGCGCTGACCCCATTAGCCTCAAGCGCGGCATTGAGAAGGCCACTGAGGCCGTCTCGAACGCACTGCTGAAGATTGCCAAAGAGGTTGAGACCAAGGCAGAAATCGCTGCAACCGCATCGATCTCCGCAGCGGACACCGCTATTGGTGACTTAATCGCCGAGGCCATCGACAAGGTCGGCAAAGAGGGTGTTGTGACTGTTGAAGAGTCCAACACCTTTGGCACTACCTTGGAGCTCACCGAGGGTATGCGCTTTGACAAGGGTTTCTTGTCGGCCTACTTCGTGACTGATCCTGACCGTCAAGAGGCAGTCTTCGAAGACCCCTACATCCTCATTGCGAACCAGAAGATCGCTGCGATTAAGGACTTGCTCCCGATCGTTGACAAGGTCATTCAGTCTGGCAAGCAGCTTCTGATTATTGCTGAAGACGTTGAGGGCGAAGCACTCGCCACCCTCGTGGTCAACAAGATCCGCGGCATCTTCAAGTCCGTTGCTGTCAAGGCACCGGGCTTTGGCGATCGTCGCAAGGCCATGCTGCAGGACATCGCGATCCTCACCGGTGGCCAGGTCATCTCTGAAGAGGTCGGCCTCAAGCTCGAGAACATCGAGCTCGACATGCTCGGTCGCGCCCGCAAGGTCGTTGTGACCAAGGATGAGACCACCATCGTCGAGGGCGCCGGCGCAACTGACGCCATCGCAGGTCGCGTCAAGCAGATCCGCCAGGAGATTGAGAACACCGACTCCGACTACGACCGCGAGAAGCTCCAGGAGCGTCTCGCCAAGTTGGCCGGTGGTGTTGCTGTCATCAAGGCTGGTGCCGCGACTGAGGTTGAACTCAAGGAGCGCAAGCACCGCATTGAAGACGCTGTCCGCAACGCCAAGGCTGCCGTGGAAGAAGGAATCGTCGCCGGTGGTGGCGTTGCCCTCATCCAGGCAGGCGCCATGGCATTCAAGGACCTCAAGCTCGAGGGAGACGAAGCAACCGGAGCAAACATTGTCCGCGTAGCAATCGACGCGCCTCTCAAGCAGATCGCCCTGAACGCGGGACACGAGCCCGGTGTGGTTGCCGAGCACGTCCGCGGCCTCAAGGTCGGTCACGGTCTCAACGCCGCAACCGGTGAGTATGTTGACATGCTCGCTGCTGGCATCGCTGACCCCGTCAAGGTGACCCGTTCCGCTCTGCTGAACGCCGCCTCAATCGCTGGATTGTTCCTCACCACTGAGGTTGTTGTCGCAGAGAGGCCCGAGCCTGCTCCGGCAGCTCAGGGTGGCGACCCCTCGGGTGGCATGGACTTCTAAGTCCGCACACACCTACTGTGGGGTGTTCCTCTTCGGGGGGACACCCCACAGTTCGTTAAGACTGGAACAGCCTGGTGTTCGCCGCTTCCATTTCTTGATAGTGGCGCCCGGCATGGGAGAGTGACTCGCTGAGGCTGTGGAGATTTTCTTCGACTCGAACCTGCGTTGTTTGCCAGGTCGCGTGGACAGCAACGAAGGCGGATGCTGCTGGCCCACTCCAGCTTGAGGAGAGGGCGTGGAGGTGAGAGTTCAGCGCCTGCACCTCAGCGTTGAGTCGTTCTATTGTTGCGCGGGCTCGTGTAGAGGCGAGGAGAACCTGCTCACTGTCTACGTGGTATCGGGTCATCCTTGGAGGATAGGGACGCCAGCAGTTCCACGAGCACAGCTATCGCGCACGGTGGGAAACTCAGGACCGGGACTGGCTGGGGACAAGAGGCAGCGACACCTTGATGGTGGCACCTCCGCCAGGAGTATCGATTACTGAAATTGTGCCGCGGTGTCGCTTCACAATGGTGTCGACAATCGCCAAACCAAGACCTGACCCACCCGTCTCGCGGGCTCGGGAGGTGTCTGCTCTCCAGAGACGCTGGAAAATTTTGTCCCGGATTTGGGGAGGGATTCCCTCGCCGTGGTCCACCACGGCAATAACGCCACGATCGGGTGCGCCCTCTGTGGAGAGCTCAATTTCGACGTTTGTGCCCTCTGGGCTAAAGCGCAGAGCGTTCTGCATGAGGTTTGCCACCACTTGGCGAATCTTGTTTTCTTCGGCACTGACGATGATGGGGTCCACCAGGGACGCATCGGTCACGAGCTCGCCCCCTGTCCACACAGAGATGGTGCGACCGGGTGCGCTAGCGCCAGTGTCGAGTGCCGCATCCACTGCGAGGCCAACTAGGTTCACAGGGCCGAGCTCCAGTGGCTTTGCCTCATCGAGCCTCGCGAGTTCGAGAAGGTCTGTGACGAGTGCGGTCATGCGCTCGGCTTCTTTCTCGATGCGGCCCATTGCTTGGGCAACATCGGGCTTTGTGGTGATTGCCCCCATCCGGTATAGCTCGGCGTAGCCGCGCACGGAGGCAAGGGGTGTGCGCAGCTCGTGGCTGGCATCTCCGACAAAGCGACGCATCTGCTCGATGGTTTCCGCCCGGTCCGCGAAGGCTCGGTCGATGCGAGAAAGCATGGTGTTGAGTGACCTGGTCAAACGGCCGACCTCGGTGTTCGGGGTCGCGCCAGAGAGGCGCTGGGAGTAATCGCCACCGGCGAAGCGCGCAGCTGTTTGCTCTACTTCGCGCAAGGGTCTAAAGGTCGTGGTGACGAGAATCTGCGTCACACCAGCACTGAGAATGACGGCAACCAAGCCGAATATGAGAAATATGCTCGCAAAGGTGCCGCGAGTCTCCTGGTTTTCTCGCAGGTCGACACCAATCACGAGCGTGGCGGGCTCGGCCACCATGTCCGCTTCATGGACGATGCGCAGGGTGTAGGTATGGAGGCGCCACTGGGTGCGCTGATCAACGCTTGGCACAGTAATCGATCGCGCGTTGTTGAGCACCCAGCCATAGGTGAGCTCGCTCACGTCTGGCCCATAGTCGGCCTCAGAAGTCGGCAAGTTGCTGGATAGTACCTCACCGTCAATTGAGACGGCGGCCAGGTAGTAGCTACTTCTCGCGCCTTGGCCGCCGGTGGGTTCAAACAGGGCGAAATCTTCAGTTCGAAGACTGGGGGGAAGGCCCGCTGCGACGTCATCGATTTTTCGATCGATTTCAGCCAACAGGTAGTTCTGCACCGCAGAGACAGTGCCAATACCAATGCCGAGCAGCGACAGCGTGACCACGATGACGGTCACCCCGGTGATCTTGGTGCGCAACGACGTCGAGTTCCACCAACTCTGCAGGCGAACAAGCATGAGAGCCGGTTTAGGCTTTTCCGGCCTTCAGGAGGTAACCAAAACCGCGCTTGGTCTGAATGACTGGCTCGTCCGTGTGAGGGTCGAGCTTGCGGCGCAGATAGGACACGTAGCTCTCAACAATGCCGGCATCCCCATTGAAGTCGTATTCCCACACGTGGTCCAAGATTTGGGCCTTCGAGAGCACTCGGTTGGGGTTCAGCATCAAATAGCGCAGCAACTTGAATTCTGTAGGGGAAAGCTCGATGGGTATGGAGCCTAGGAAAACCTCGTGGGTGTCCTGGTCCATGGACAGCTCGCCCACGCGAATCAGGGCATCGTCTTCTTCGTTCTGAGTGCGGCGAAGGATTGCCTTGATGCGCGCCACAATCTCATCGAGGCTAAAGGGCTTAGTGACGTAGTCATCGCCACCGACCGTGAGGCCGGTGATCTTGTCTTCGGTCGAGTCCTTGGCTGTCAGGAACAGAATCGGGCAGGTGTAGCCACTCGCGCGCAGTCGCTTGGTCACGCCGAAGCCGTTGATGTCTGGCAACATGACGTCCAAGAGGATGAGGTCCGGCTCTTCCTCAAGCACGGCAGAGATGGTCTGGGCGCCGGTCGCTACAGCCCGGACGGCAAAGCCTGCGAAGCGCAAGCTTGTGGTGAGCAGGTCCCGAATGTTGGGCTCGTCGTCGACAATAAGAATCTTGGGTCCATCAGCCATGTCCTCATTATCTGGGAGAATGCTGGATATTTTCTGAGAGCATTGCTGGAGTTTTCTGTGTGACTTCAGCCGCGTCCATGATGGTGTATCCATAGCCCTGCTCGGCGAGGAAGCGTTGCCGGTTCATCGCGAAGTCTTGATCCACGGTGTCCCTGGCCACCAGAGTGTAAAACACGGCTGGTCTGCCATCCGCTTTGGGGCGCAAGATGCGCCCCAAGCGCTGGGCTTCCTCTTGTCTGGAGCCGAAGGAACCCGAGACTTGGATCGCAACCGATGCTTCCGGGAGGTCAATCGAGAAGTTCGCCACCTTAGACACCACGAGTCGCATGAGCGCGCCAGTGCGGAACTGGTCATAGAGACGCTCGCGCTCGGGGATGGACGTCTGGCCGGTAATCATCGGGATACCGAGCGAATCGCTCAGCGACTCGATTTGATCCACATAGGTTCCAATAATGAGGGTCGGATCATCGGGGTGCAATGCCAGAAGCTCCCTGACCAGTCTGGCCTTGGCTGGCGTGGTGGACGCTAGGCGGAAGCGTTCCTGGTCGGTGCTCGCCGCATAATCAAGGCGCTCCGTCGGGGGTAGGTCCAACCTGATTTCCACGCACGATGCCGGGGCAATATAGCCCTGCGCTTCCAGCTGTTTCCAGGGAACATCAAAGCGCTTGGGTCCGATCAGACTAAAGACATCGCCCTCACGGCCGTCTTCTCTCACGAGCGTTGCGGTGAGACCCAGTCGCCGCCTGGCTTGAAGCTGGGCGGTGAGCTGGAAGACCGGCGCTGGCAGAAGGTGGACCTCGTCATAGACCACGAGTCCCCAGTTCAGCGCGTCAATGACCCCGAGGTGAGCAAACTCACCTTTGCGCTTGGCAGCCATGATGCTGTAACTGGCAATCGTGACAGGCTTGATTTCCTTGATGGAGCCCGAGTACTCACCAATCTCATCCTCCGTGAGGCTTGTGCGCGCCAACAATTCTGCCCTCCACTGTCTTGCTGAGACGGTGTTGGTCACAAGAATCAGCGTTGTGGTGTCAAGCTCCGCCATGACTCCAGCCCCCACCAGAGTCTTTCCTGCCCCGCAGGGCAGCACGACAACACCCGAGCCCCTCTCCACGAACTTGGCAATTGCCTCCTTTTGGTAGTCGCGAAGCGACCACCCTGCCGGGTCAATATCAATCGTGTGGGGCGTCCCCTCGGCAAAGCCGGCGTGATCAGCTGCTGGCCAACCTTTCTTCAACAGCTCTTGCTTGATGACCCCGCGGGACCACGGGGCTAGCGGGTATCGACCCGTGTCATCCCGTGCGCCCAAGAGCTCAGCAATCTTGGCGCTGCGGGTAATCTCGGCCTCGATAGTCGCATCAGCGCAGGAGAGGAACAGGTCCTCGCCCTCTCTCGTGATTTCGATGAGGCCGTAGCGTCGGATGGTCTCGCGGATGTCATCCACGATCGTGGGGGGCAGGGCGAACTTAGAAAAAGTCTCGAGGGTGCCAGCGATCTCGTCGGCGGTGTGCCCGGCGGCACGCGCGTTCCACAAACCAAGCCTGGTAATCCGGTAGGTGTGTATGTGCTCCGGTGCTCGCTCGAGTTCGGCAAAGACTGCCAAAGCGTGTCGGGCCTGTTCTGCATCGGGGTGTGCCACCTCGAGCAGAACAGTCTTGTCACTTTGGACAATGAGCGGGCCATCGGGATTCATAGCCTGCCAGTCTAGGCTTCTTTGCTACCGCTCTGCTGGGGGTGACCATGGCGTCGCACTGCGAATTGCCGAAATCGGAACTGTCTTCTCCATGGAGTTCCTCAGCTCAACGCCTCGGAGCCTGCCACCGGCGAGCGAGCGCGGTTCCATAATCAAACTCACCGATGTTCCCCCGGGCATGTCGACCTCGATCTCGAGAGCCACTTTGGCAGCGATAGCAACTTCAAGGACACTGCCAAGCCAGGGTGGAACACCCTGGCTTGCCGCCTTGGTGATGGATGCCGCAAGGCTTCTCACAGCGTCCTCGAGGGGGTCTGGCCCGATTGTGCCAAGTGCGACGCGCTCCTCGGCGGGTTGATAGATTGCGTCTTCGCCGGTAATCATCGCCATATGTCTGGCCCCCAACAGAATGTCGTGCACCCGCTCCACCGGGAGTCTGGTCACCAGAGTGCGGTCGTCGAGCTCCCGCAGGGATAGTGGCCCGAGGCTCGGATCGGCAAGCAGTTCTTGACGCAGTTCCGGCCTCGTCAGAGTGATCGTGGTGCCGTTTCTGGTGCTACTGAGTTCGATGTCTCCTGCCAAGCGGCACGTGTCGGTGATGAGGTGAACCATGCCGCTGGGGAGTGGGGTTTGCGATGCCGCTTGCAACAAAGGAACCAGGTCCTTCGCCGCAATACCGCCGTGGAGTGCGCGCAGAACAGAGCGCGACGTCAAGCGATAGCGAGGAACCAAGCCACCAAGCTCACGGTGGGCAATGCGGTCAAGAATCAAGCGGTGGTCAAGCGACAGAGGCCCCGGAGCCAATAGCGTGAAATCCTCGCTGGCATAGACGCCTGGGACCGGAGAGGGCAGATAGCGCCCCAGGTCAGGGCTCCCCCCGGGGGCGAAGAGCGCCTGGCCCCAGGGGGTGGGGGAGCCAGAGGCGATAACACCGAGCATGCTGGCCCTGGCTGTTGCTGTCTCAAGGATTTCGCCGGCCTTGAGCCTTGGATACCAGAAGCTGATGAGGTCGGGAAGATCGCTATCCCAATGGGCGTGAGGGTTGTCCCGCACAACCCGCTGCACCCAGGGTGGTAACGCCGTCCACCACGACACGGCAATGTGGTGCCACTGTTCTTCTGGACCACTCTCTCGCCACGCAAGTGCGCTAGCGCTTGCCGACACATGAGTGCTGGAGAGATGAAGAAGGCCCGAGTCAACCCCGATGTCCACCAGGGCGGCAATGTTATAGCCCTCACCCAAGATTTCCACCAGGGCCTTGAGCCCCGTCACACTGACTGATCCCTGCCTTGTTGCTGGTTGCGGGTGGCGGGCAAGCGCGTCGATGACGTCGCCAAGCTCACAGAGCACGCTGGCTACCACAGTCGCCTGTTTGCCAAGCGCCTCTTCGCTCCACGGCGGACAACCCTTGAGGCTGGGGGCCTTATCTTTGGTGCCACGCTGTGCGAGGCTAGCCAACTGCTCGGGTGAAATCAGGGGAAGCGCCGGGTTTTCCCTGGCGTCCACGAGGCCAAGCTCAGTGAGCTCGGCGAGCCCTTCAGGGCTAGCACCCTCTGCCAGTGAGCCAAGTGCACCAAGTGCGTCCCTGGAGAGCGCATCAAGCGTCTGAGCGAGGCTTCGGGCATCGAGGAGCTGGGTGGCGGCAGCGGTCAGGCTGCCCACCTGAGCAGCACTCAACCCGCGACGTTTGGCGAGAACCAGTAGCTGTTCTTCGTTCCTACTGGCCAACCACTGAATAAGGCGAAGGGTCTCTTTACTCGGCAGAGCCATGGTCACCCGCGCCCCGACGACGTCTGGTGGACACAATGAGCAGAGCAATGATGAGAACGAAACCGACGGGCAGGCCAAACAATGGCATCAGAGTCACGCTTGGCCAGACGCCAACGGAGAAGTCCGCGCTACCCATCCCGGCCCATGTGCCGATGATGATGGCAAAGAAGGCCAACACACTCAGTGCAATCACTGCGCCAACGATGGCGGCGAGCACGCGTTCGAGACGGCTGGGCGATGGAATTTGGCTCTCTGACATCCCTCCAGGATATCGGGACTCCGGAGACGGTATCCTTGTGCTACGCAACACCCGTGCGAAGCCCTAGAGAAAGGCGACACCATGCCCACCGGCAAGGTCAAGTTCTACGACACAGACAAAGGCTTCGGCTTCATCCACACCGATGACGGCGAGGAAGTTTTCCTGCACGCGTCCGCTCTTCCAGAAGGCGCTGTGGTTCGAGCCGGCGCCAAGGTTGAGTTCGGTGTTGCCGAGGGCAAGCGTGGCGCCCAGGCACTGAGCGTGCGCATTCTTGAGCAGCCCACCACCCGTGTTGGGCGCAAGGGTGCCGATGACATGGCCGTGATTGTCGAAGATTTGCTCAAGCTCTTGGATCGCACCGGAGGTGACCTGCGCCGTGGCCGGTACCCCGACGAAGAGCACTCTCGCAAGATTGCCGCTCTGCTACGCAGAGTGGCCGATGAGTTTGATGTCTAAGCCCAAAGCGTCGACTACCAAGACCTCGAGCTTTCAGGGCCACCCCGAGGCTGACCTGAGCGCGCTGGCAACCGCCGCGCTACTCGAGGTCACTCAGGCCCACACCTACCGAATCCCGCCCGTCGTGATTCGGGGTGAGGGAATCGCCACGGTGACCTTCCCCTCGGCTGAGCGCGGTTACCCCGGCTGGTTCTGGACTGTGAATCTCAGTGACCTGGAGGGCGTTGCCCCGACGGTCATGGACGTCCACCTACTGCCAGGAGACTCGGCACTGGTTGCCCCCGAGTGGGTTCCTTGGGCCGACCGGATGGAAGAGTATCTTCTCAACGAGAAAGAACTCAGCGACGCTGTTGCTTCCGATGATGACGATGACGACGACGATGATGACGATGATTTTGACGACGATGTCGATGGCATCGACATTGACCAGCTCGATATCGAGCTCGATCCGACCCCTCTGGAAGTCCCCGGCGAGCCGGACGATGTTTTTGACCACGTCGAGTTCGACGAGGCTGACCCCCTTAACCCCTAGAGGCGCTCGAGCACGTAGTCGAGGCTCGCAATGAGCTTCTCGACATCCGCGTGGTCAACACCGACGAAGGTGGCAACTCGAACCTGGTTGCGGCCAAGTTTGCGATAGGGCTCAGTGTCGAGAATTCCATTCGCCCGCAGGATCGATGTGACGGCAGTCGCATCGATCGAGTCATCCAGATCGAGCGTTGCGACCACGGGCGAGCGGTGCTCGGGGTTAGTCACAAACGGTGTGACGTCACTGCGCGACTCGGCCCAGGAGTAGAGCAAGCCGGAGCTTTGCGCGGTGTGGGCGGCTGCAGCGCCAAGACCACCACGGCTCATCATCCACTCAAGCTGTGACTCCATCAGCAGCAGTGTCGCCAGTGCCGGGGTATTGAGCGTTTGGTGGAGTCGTGAGTTATCGATAGCAGTTTTCAGACTCAAAAACTCGGGAATGTAGCGATCGGTCGCTGCAATCTCTTCGGCCCTGGCAATCGCCGCCGGTGACATCAGAGCACACCAGAGCCCACCATCACTGGCGAAATTCTTTTGCGGCGCAAAGTAGTAGACGTCCATTTCGCGGGCATCGAAATCGATTCCTCCGGCGGCGCTGGTGGCATCGACCACCATGAGCGCGTCGGGCGCGGCGCTTGGAACACGAACGACTGGAGCGCTGACGCCGGTCGAGGTTTCGTTGTGAGGCCAGGCGTAGACATCGGCATCTGCGATGGCCTCGAGGGTTCCTCTGGTGCCAGGCGCTGAGAGGACCACGTGTGGTTGCCTCAACCACGGAGTGGTGTGAGCGGCAACACACTTCTGGCCAAACTCGCCAAAGCTGAGGTGAGCGCTCTTGTTCCTCGCCAGGCTTGCTGAAGCAACATCCCAGAACGCTGTTGACCCACCGTTGCCGAGGACGACCTCGTAACCCTCGGGAAGACGAAACAGCTCATGGAGGTGGCGCTGGACGCGGGCGACTAAATCTTTGACGGGGGCTTGGCGGTGAGAGGTTCCAAGAATTGCCTGGTGCGCAATGAGGTGGTCGAGTTGGCTCGAGCGAATCTTCGAGGGGCCAGAGCCAAACCGGCCATCGGATGGAAGCAGGTCAGCGGGGATCGTGATGTCCGGCATACCAAAATCCTAGGCGCTCGGAGGGGGCCTTCTGCGGAAGCCCTGTGAGTAAGCTAAGCCTTACCTCATATCCCTCTGGTCCACGGAGTGCCCACAGCCATGACTGATCTCGTCGATACAACGGAAATGTATCTGCGGACCATCATCGACTTAGAAGAAGAGGGTATTCCACCGTTTCGAGCCAGAATCTCGGAGCGTCTTGGCCACTCAGGGCCCACGGTGTCGCAAACGGTGGCTCGCATGGAGCGCGACGGTCTTGTTGTTGTGGAAGCTGACCGTCAATTGGCTCTGACCACCAAGGGCCGCACGAAAGCTATCCAGGTAACGAGGAAGCATCGCTTGGCCGAGCGCTTGTTGGCCGATGTCATTGGTTTGGACTGGGCGCTCGTCCACGAAGAGGCTTGCCGCTGGGAACATGTGATGAGCGAAAACGTCGAGAGGCGCCTCATTGCGATGCTGGGTGAGCCCACTGAGTCGCCCTATGGCAATCCGATTCCTGCGATGCAGGAAATCGGTGGGCCCAAGTCTGAGGACTTCTTAACCGGGGTGATTCGGGTGACTGATGCTGTGGGGGATCAGACGACGTCTGGAATCCTTCGACGCATCGGTGAACCCGCACAGTTTGACTCGGAGCTATTGAGGAAGTTCAAGAACGCTGGCCTAATTCCTGGCGCCAGAGTCAGTGTGAGCAAAGACGCCAAGGGCTACCGCGTGGAGGCAGCCACGATGAACGGGGCGGTTGTCGTGTCCGCCGAGATCGCCCACCACCTCTACCTCGCCGCCTAGGAGCCAGAACCCTCGGCGTTTCATAGCGAGGGGCATTCAGGTCTCCGGGTTAGCCTTAGGCCACTGCGAGTCACAACCAGCAGGAGGTAAACCAATGTCCAGGCGAGTGAGTATCTCTCCCAGAGATACTCGCGCTCACTTTCGGATACTGGGTAGTCACCGGCCCTGCCTCAGCTGTCTGAGCCACGGCCTCGTCACGACACCATTGATTTTCGATGGTGTCGTTTGCGTTAACAGCCGTGTCGTGAATCCCGCATGACCAGGTCAGAACTCGCCCTCCAGGCGAGTGCCACCCAGGAGGTCAGTATGCGAACCCTCGTCCTCAACGCCGGCTATGAGCCGCTCTCGGTCGTGTCCTTCAGACGGGCGCTGGTGCTCGTCATGAACGGTCGCGCCATCATCGTCGAGAGTGATCAGCGCAATCCGGTGAGAAGCGCTGATGGCTCGTGGGAGAGGCCCTCCGTAATTGTCTTGACCCGCTATGTGAAAATGCCCCACAACCGCCATGTCCCCGTCTCCAGACGAGGAGTTCTTCGCAGGGATGGACATCGTTGCGCCTACTGTGATGGATCTGCGAGCACCATCGATCACGTCATCCCACGGTCCAGGGGCGGCCGTGACGAATGGGAGAACCTGGTGGCCTGTTGCCTCAAGTGCAACAACATGAAGGGTGACCGCACACCGCAAGAAATGGGATGGCGTTTACTCAGCTCCCCCAAGACTCCCTTTGGCACAGCGTGGTTGGTGCGCGGTATCGAGAGACCCCAGCCTCACTGGGAAGAGTACCTAGCCCAAGCTGCGTGAGTGCAAGACCTACGCAGGCCGCAGTTCTTGCACGCCGGCTTCGGCGTCTTCAATGATCGACAGCGCCCTTCCGAGCCCATCTTCCAGCGCCATGAATTCTGAGGCCACCCGCACCGCCTCGCCGCATTCGATGGCCTTTACCAGTGCTCGCTTGAGCGTGTTCGGGTTGGTCACAGATTTTGACAGCGGGCCGGGTCCAAGACCGAGAATCTTGAGCCGACCGGCCCACCAGGGCTGGTCTGCAACGAAGGGCATGATGACGCTCGGTATTCCCGAGCGAATCATGGCGTGAGTAGTGCCGGCTCCACCGTGGTGTATGGCTACAGCAACTGCGGGCAACACCTCGGAGTGTGGGACGGTGCTTCGCACCATGACATCGGGAGCATCAACGTGATCGCTGGAGGGCTCCAGGCCACCCCAGCCGGTAACCAGCAGGGTTTTGAAACCCACAAGCCTGGCGGCCTCGACAATTGCTCGTGCGCGCGGGGCCCCGCGGGTGTCTTTCATCGACCCAAAACCCGCATAGACGACAGGGCCACTGGCGAGGAAGTCGTGAAGTTCGGCGTCGATTGTGCCAAGAGTCGGCGATGTCCAAGCCCCGGTCACTAGTGCATGGCTAGGCCAATCTGCGGGCTGTGGCACCAGCGCCTGGCTTACTGGGCACAGGGTAAGGTCTGGATGGTGCCGGAGCACACCCAGTTTTTTGGCGAGCGTCTTGGCGGGCTTGGCCGCGGAAGCAAGTGCCAGCTGAATCATCCGAAAGCTTGCCCGGTTGAGAAAGCCCGGTAGCCCGTGGGGGAGACCCAGGGCTGGGAACGCAGCAGTCGGAGTCAGGGTTGGGAACAGCTCGACAACCACAGCAATCGCGCCCACGGCGTGGGCGGCCACGGGTGCGGTGACGAGTTTCGGGTGGTAGACCACCACGTCGGGGGAAATCTCCTGGATTTGCTCGACGACCTGTTGGTAGGCAGCCTCAAGCATCGGCTTCACGGTGGTGCGGTAGTTGAGCAGTGCACGGGTGAT
>CAEZTM010000017.1_pt1 | contig 20481 bp, 18 predicted proteins | sample 7264211 | NCBI WGS metagenome assembly CAEZTM01 (sample SAMEA6813804, study PRJEB35770) | uncultured Actinomycetes bacterium | biome: Freshwater; feature: Freshwater reservoir; material: water | place: Czech Republic | collected 2017-08-18 | depth 0.5m m | reverse complement strand
TCGAGCGCCGTGTGCGAACGGGGGGCGAGTTTTCCCTTGTCGAGGCCAAACTGGAGCTCAGCGTAGACGAGGGAACTAATCGCCCAAGCATCACGGTCAAGCGCACCCAGTCGCTCGAGAACCCTCTCATTGCCCATCACGGCTTCGCTGCAGATATCCGTGTCTAACAGGAACACTAGAGCCCGTGATCCAACGACGACGTCCGCGGCACGTCAGAACGCAGAGAGAGTTCATCAAAGGCAGCGTCTGGGCGGTATTCCTGCCCCTGCATGAAGTCAAAGAAATCCTGGGTATCTAGGGGGCCGCTCTGGTTGAGATAAACCCTGCCCGTGCGCTCGTCTCGAACGAGCGTCACCGGAGCCTCCGGGTCCAACCACCCCGCAGGGATACGAAGGGCAACGCTGCCACCTGTTCGAAATAGCTTGGTTGTGGTCACGTCCATTAGTGTGGCCTCATTCGGTATGTATATACAGAGTATATACCTAACCCCTGTGAATAACTTCCTCAGTGGTCCCCGCGTGTTCAGGGAAAGGAAAGATTGCGCTGTTACCCTAAGAACATCTAGGGGTCGTTGTTTGGTTCCTCATCGGCTGAGAAGTCAGCATCGAGCGAACGCAGGAACCATGTCGCAAGCACTCCTTGACCACAGCCTCCCCCGGCCCCACGCCTACACCTCGGAGTTCGCGGAACTCTTGGCGCAGATCAAAGAGCGCGGGCTTCTCTCGCGCTCAGTGGCCTACTACATCACCTTGATTGTGGTGCTCTCGGTGTCGCTGCTGTCCCTGTTGACGGCCATGTTCTTCATCGGTGATTCCTGGGCCCAGCTAGCGCTTGCTCCGGTAATGGCCATCATCATGACCCAGTTCTCGTTCGTGACCCACGAGGCCGCCCACCGACAGGTGTTCGCCTCCGGAACAACCAACGATCGCACGGCTCGCGTTCTCGCAAACGCCGTGGTCGGCATCAGCTACTCGTGGTGGATGGGCAAACACACCAGGCACCACGCAAACCCCAATACCGTCGGCAAAGACCCGGATATTGAATCAGACTTCATCATGTTCCAGGAAGAAGAAGCGGCCAAGACCACCGGCTTCACGAACGCTTTCGTGAAGCGTCAGGGTTGGTTGTTCTTCCCGATTTTGACCCTCGAGGGCCTGAACCTCCACGTTCAAGCCTTTAGGCGTGTCTTCTCCAGAGAGCCACTCAACCACCGCGGCACAGAAATCACCCTGCTCTTGGCCAGAAACATCGGTTACCCGATCATTCTGGTTTCTCTGATGCCCTGGTATATCGCTGCGGTATTCCTCGTCATCCACATGGCCCTCTTTGGCGTGTATATGGGTGCGTCTTTTGCACCAAACCACAAAGGCATGCCCCAAATTGCCGCCGGCATAAAGGTGGACTTCCTGCGTCGCCAGGTGCTCACCAGTCGCAATATTCGTGGCGGGCTATTCATGGACCACTTCATGGGCGGACTCAACTACCAAATCGAGCACCACCTCTTCCCCAGCATGGCCCGGCCCAAACTGGCCCGGGCTGCCAAGCTGGTTCGCCAGTTCTGCGCGGAGAAGAAGATTTCCTATACAGAAACCGGACTGTTCCAGTCCTACGGAATCGTCATCGCCTACCTGAACCGCGTGGGCCTGGCAGCAAGAGATCCCTTTGACTGTCCCCCGGCCCAGGTTCTGGGTCGGGCGTAACTGACACCAGAGACGTGGTGTCACTCTCTCGGGCGAGTGGGGCAGACTAGGGTCATGGACCTTGGCCTTGAGGGTAAGACCGTGCTTGTAACTGGTGGCACGAAGGGCATCGGGCGCGCCATCGTGCAGGCGTTTGTCGACGAGGGCGCCACGGTTGCCTTCTGCGCGAGGAACCCGGAGGATGTCCGGGCTGCCGAGTCGTTTTTCACTGCGGGCGGCGCCACGGTCCGGGGCAGCGTTGTCGACGCGGGTGACGCCTCAGCGATTCGGTCCTGGGTTGATGAGGCGGCCAAGAACTTCGGGACTATCGATGCAGCAGTCGCCAACGCCTCAGCGCTAGCCGTAGCGGATGAGCCGGAGAGTTGGGAAGCGTCATTTCGGGTCGACCTGATGGGTACAGTCAATCTCTGTCAAGCCACCGTTCCCCACCTCGAGCGTAGCTCGGTGAAGTCGTTGGTTGCGCTGTCCAGTGTCTCGGGGAGAGAGGCAAGCTTCTCCTCGGGGCCCTACGGCACGATGAAGAGCGCCATCATCAGCTATATGGCCGGTTTAGCCCTGTCCTTGGCAAACAAAGGTATACGGGCTAACACCGTCTCCCCCGGCCACACGTACATCGAGGGCGGCACGTGGCAGGAACACGAGAGAGACAACCCCGAACTCTTCTCCCACGCTATGGGTCTAAACCCCACCGGTCGGATGGGCACAGCAGAAGAAGTAGCCTCGGGCGTTGTGTTTCTCTCAAGCCCCAGAGCATCAAGAATCAGTGGCACCAACCTAGTCATCGATGGAGCGATGACCAGGGGTATTCAGTTCTAACCCCGTAGGGACGTAGTCACTAGTGGGACAACCGGCTGGCGCAACCACCGAACGAGAGCAATCACCGCAACCAGAGCGAGAACTGGCAGGAGTATCTGGGTCGCAAGAATGACCGCCGGGAACTCGGAGTTCCACTCGGCGGGAGAAATGTGCCGAGACAGAATTCCCCAGAAAGCCCACACCAGCACCAGCGCATAGCTAGGAGATGAATTCACCAGTGCTGTGATGCTGCCAATTGTCACAGCGACAACCAAGACCACGATGGTCCACGTTTCTGCAGAGAGCCACAGGCCATCAGCAAAGCCTGCTTGGACAAGTAAGGCCGAGATGTTTGCCACAGTGGCCACGGTGACCCAACCGAAGTAGACGGCAAAAGGAATCCGGATAGCCAGTGTGCTCCCGAGAGTTGTTCGAGTAGCCGTCGTTTCCTTGTTGATGCGAATCAACGTCCACAGCAGAGCACCAATAATCACAGCGGCACCCCAGAGAACTTCGTAATGCCATGCCACAATCCATGCGCCGTTGAGAAGACTGCTGGCAATAAACCAGGGGTTGATGGCGCGAATGACCGCATTGTCGGCCACCAGTTGCACCACCGTATAGACCCCGAGCAGCAGATAAATGACCCCCCAGATAGCGAAGGTGAAGCCAATCGGCGCAAACAAAGTGTCATAGCGGTCCGAGATCTCGTTCGTGGCCTGACCATTGAGAGGAAGGCTTGTTGCCAACACGTTCATGACCAACATGAACAAGAAAGAGGCAAGGGCTAGCAGGCGAGGCGCAAGAGTTTTTGGCATGTTTAAGTCAACCACATCCCAGACCTAAGCCACCATTATTCCGGCCAACACTGCGCAACCGACCAGGACGGATGGGGCCTGCGCCCGTGACCGACAGATTTGGTGCTCAGCTCGACGGTTGCCATCCGAGGAACGCCAGCTGCGGACCAGCAACCACGGAGCTTGCGATTGTGACTCAGCGAGACTGATAGCCGCTCGCAATCTCCAAGACTGCCAGAGCACCAAGGCGAACGGTCCTCAGGTCAGGCCCGTCAGCGTGAGCATCAATCTCGGTGATGTCGCAGGAGACAACGGTGGAGATTTTGCCGAACGCGAAAGCGAACTGCCGAAGTTCGTCTGCACTGATGCCTCCCGGAGTTGCAGCTGGGCAGGCAGGCGCAACGCTTTGATCACACACGTCCATGTCGATATCCACGTGTAGCTTCCTGTCGCCCACGAACGAGAGAGCCTCGTCGATGACGGACTCAATTGTCCGAGTGCGCAAAGCCTGCCGCGTGATCACGCGAATGCCACAGTCTCTGGCTCGCTTGGCGTACTCAGGCGAGTTAGAGAAGTCATTAATCCCAATTTGAACAATGCTGGTTCCCGGGAGTCCTGCCTCGATGAGTCTTCGAACGGGGGACCCGTTGGAGGCTCCATCTCGCACATCGTGGTGTGCGTCGAGGGTAATCAGGCCCGCCTCCGACAAGCCGTCGCCAAAAACACCGCGCATGACAGCGTAGGTAATGGAGTTGTCGCCGCCTAGGGCGATGCTCAACTCCGAGGCTGAGGAGACGCTGTGGGCGAGGCCCATCGTGCGCTCTTCACCTTCTGCGCTATCAGGCTGCCTCACATCGCCGAAGTCAGCGAAAGAGATGTCCCGCAGGTCTGCGTTGGCGGTGTAACTGAAGGTGGAGAACCTAGAAAGTGCCTCTCGAATCGCAGCCGGAGTCTGATGGGCTCCCGTCGAGGATATGGACGTCTGAAAAGCAGGAACGCCGAAGATACCCAGCTGGGTGCGCTCAGAGGTCGCTGGCTGTAGCCAGTGGGAGGCCCTGGGCCATAGCGAGTCTTCGCTCACGAAGCGGTGTCCTTGCACGAGGTGAAAAAGAAGTCGTGATGTGACATTACTCTGTAGAGGAAGCTCGCCACACATCGCTGACGATGGAGGACATGATGGCCACAGTTACCCGCGGAGACTTGCACGCAGCCACAGGATCGACGATGAGTGCGAAAGGGTGGGGCCAGGAAGCTGCGCTTCGCATGCTTCACAACAATCTCGACCCTGCCGTCGCCGAACACCCGCAAGAATTAATTGTGTACGGGGGCAGTGGTAAGGCCGCCAGAAACTGGGCCAGCTTTGACGCGATGGTGAAAACCCTCACCCATCTCGAAAACGACGAGACCATGCTGGTCCAATCGGGGAAACCCGTTGGAGTCTTTCGCACCCACGAATGGGCGCCTCGAGTCATTCTTGCAAACTCCAATCTCGTCGGGGACTGGGCCACCTGGCCAGAGTTCCGCAGACTCGAGCAGCTGGGCCTCACGATGTATGGCCAAATGACTGCTGGCTCCTGGATGTATATCGGGACCCAAGGCATCCTTCAAGGAACCTACGAAACCTTCGCAGCGGTCGCCGCGAAGAAGTTTGGGGGAACCCTCGCCGGGACCCTGACCCTGACCGGTGGATGCGGTGGGATGGGCGGCGCCCAGCCGCTCGCGGTCACAATGAATGAGGGAACATGCCTCATTATCGATGTTGATGAGTCAAGGCTGAGGCGCCGAATTCAGGACCGCTACCTCGATGAACTGGCAGACAACCTTGATGATGCCATCGAGAAAGTGTTGCGATACAAGTCTGAAAAGCGAGCTATCTCCGTGGGCTTGACCGGCAACGCGGCCACCGTCTTCGCTGAGCTGCTGAGGCGCGATGTCCCGATTGATATCGTCACCGACCAAACGTCGGCCCACGATCCGCTCTATTACATACCCGAGGGTGTCAGTGTCGACGATGCCAGAGAGTTGGCCGATAAGGACCCAGAAGATTTCACAATCCGAGCAGAAGCTGCCATGGCAAAGCAGGTTGAGGCGATGGTGGGCTTTATGAAGAAGGGTGCCGAAGTCTTCGACTATGGCAACTCAATTCGCGACGAAGCCAGGAAGGGTGGCTTTGCTGACGCCTTTATGTTCCCCGGCTTCATTCCCGCCTACATCCGGCCCCTTTTTTGTGAGGGAAAGGGACCGTTCCGATGGGTTGCGCTTTCGGGCGAAAAGAAAGATATCTATCGAACGGACAAGGCAATTCTCGAGCTGTTTCCTGAGAATGACCACCTACGCCGGTGGATCACGATGGCGCAGGAGAGGGTGGCCTTCCAGGGCTTACCAGCAAGGATTTGTTGGCTCGGATATGGCGAGCGGGATAAGGCAGGGGCGGCGTTCAACGATCTGGTGAAGAGAGGAGAAGTCTCTGCGCCCATTGTGATTGGTCGAGATCACCTCGACTGCGGATCCGTCGCTTCGCCGTATCGGGAATCGGAGGCAATGCTCGATGGCTCAGATGCCATTGCTGATTGGCCACTCTTGAACGCCATGATCAACATCGCCTCCGGCGCATCCTGGGTATCAATTCACCACGGTGGCGGGGTGGGAATCGGGCGGTCCATTCACGCTGGTCAAGTGTCTGTGGCTGATGGCAGCGACCTGGCTGCAGAAAAGCTTCAACGGGTACTCACCAATGACCCCGGCATGGGAGTCATTCGCCACGTGGACGCTGGCTACCCCGAAGCGGAATCAGTCGCGCGGGCCAAACACGTCCACGTGCCAATGCTCGATACCGAATAATCCATGTCCGTTGTCATTGCCAACATTGGCAGCCTCGTCACGAATGACCCTTCTCTGGGTTCCGGTTTGCTCGGAGAGATAAACACAGCCGCCATCGTCCTCGATGAGGGCAGAGTTGCCTGGGTGGGCGACTCATCCGCCGCCCCCGCAGCGGATGAGCAGATCGACGCAGGCGGACATGCCGTGATACCCGGTTTTGTTGATTCGCATGCGCACCTTCTCTTCGCCGGAGATCGCGCCAAGGAATTTGACGCCCGGATGAGGGGGGAGAAATACACCGCCGGTGGAATCAACGAGACAGTTGCCGCAACGAGGGCCGCGAGCGACCACGACCTTGAGACCAACATGCTCTCACTTGTTGGCGAGATGACACGGTCGGGAATTACGACCTGGGAGACGAAGTCGGGCTACGGCCTCACACCGGAGCATGAAGCCAGAGCGCTCGCCATTGCTTCGCGGCATACCTCTGAAACCACTTTCCTGGGCGCCCACGTTGTTCCGAAGGAGTATGCGGACGATTCGGATGGTTACGTGTCGCTCATTCTCGAGAAAATGTTAGGTGCCGTTTCTCCTTCGGCGAAGTGGATTGATGTCTTTTGTGATCGGGGTGCTTTCGATGTCGACCAGGCCAGAGCAATACTTTTGGCAGGTATCTCGCAGGGAATGCAGCCTCGCCTCCACGCGAATCAATTGGCGAACATTGGAGCGGTCCAACTCGCAGTGGAACTGGGATGCGCGTCCGCTGATCACTGCACCCATCTAGATAGTTCCGATATTGACGCCTTGGCCGGCAGCGCCACAGTGGCGACGCTGCTCCCCGGCGCAGAATTCTCAACCCGAGCGGCCTACCCCGACGCCAGAAGGTTGTTCGATGCCGGTGTCCCCGTTGCCCTGGCCACTGACTGCAATCCAGGTTCCAGCTTCACCACCTCTATGCCTTTTTGTATTGCACTCGCCATCAGGGAGATGAATTTCACACCCGAACAGGCGCTGTGGGCGGCCACCATGGGTGGAGCACAGGCGCTTCGTCGTAGCGACGTGGGGACACTGTCCCCGGGCTCACGTGCTGATCTTGTCGTGTTGAACGCGCCCAGTTACCTTCACCTGGGTTATCGGCCAGGTGTAGACATTATTCACTCCGTGATGAAGGCTGGCTCGATCAGCTACAAAGGAATCGCATGACAATTACGCTCAACTCCACCGGGCTCACCACAGCTCAGGTTGTGGCCATTGCTCGAGATGGCGACGCCGTAGCGATTTCGCGCGAGGCGCTCGGAGTCATGGCCACCACCAGGGCTCACATTGAAGCGCTCGCGTCTGCAGACACTCCTGTGTATGGAATTTCGACCGGCTTTGGTGCTCTTGCAAACCGACACATTGCTCCAGCCGACCGGATTCAGCTCCAGAAATCACTAATCCGCTCCCATGCAGCGGGGATGGGGGCCCCGGTCGAAAAGGAAGTGGTTCGAGCTCTGATGCTGCTTCGGCTTGCAACGCTTCTCTCCGGGCGCACAGGCGTGAGACCCGTTGTCGCAGAAACGTACGCCGCACTCCTCAACGCACACATCACTCCCGTTGTTCACGAATATGGGTCACTGGGATGCAGTGGTGATCTCGCCCCACTTGCACACTGCGCGATGGTGGCGATGGGCGAAGGGCGCGCCACGGACAGGCAAGGGTCCGAACGGCCCGTCCCCGAGCTCCTTCACGAGGCGGGAATAGAACCCGTGGAACTCAGAGAGAAAGAGGGACTCGCTCTCATCAACGGCACCGATGGAATGCTCGGAATGCTCGCTCTCGCGCTGCACGACTTGGACAGGCTTTGCGACCAGGCAGACCTGATTGCCGCAATGAGTGTCGAGTCACAAATGGGCACTGACCAAGCCTTCAGGCCAGAACTCCACGGACCGCTTCGGCCGCACCCGGGCCAGACTCGCAGTGCTGCAAACATGTTTGCAGCACTGCAGGGCTCTGAGATTGTGGCGTCCCATAGGACCGGAGATGACCGTGTTCAAGACGCATACTCGCTGCGCTGCGCCCCACAGGTTACTGGCGCTGTGCGTGACACGATTGACCACGCGCGCCTCGTTGCCGAAAGAGAATTGCGAGCGACCATCGACAACCCGGTGGTGTTGGAATCAGGGGAAGTATCTTCCAACGGAAATTTCCATGGGGCTCCGGTCGGGTATGTGCTCGATTTTCTTGCTATTGCCGCGGCTGATTTGTCGTCTATGTCAGAACGTCGAACAGACAGAGCGCTCGATAAGCACCGCTCTGACGGACTCTCCCCTTTCCTCGCGGAGGACGCCGGGGTGGACTCGGGCTTGATGATTGCCCAATACACGCAGGCGGCACTGGTGTCTGAGAACAAGAGACTTGCCGCTCCGGCCAGCGTCGATTCGATACCGTCCTCAGCGATGCAGGAGGATCACGTGTCGATGGGCTGGCACGCAGGCCGCAAGCTGAGAACAGTCGTCGATAATCTGCGGAGGGTTTTGGCTATAGAGCTTGTCACGGCCACTCGGGCGTTGGAGATGAGAGCCCCCCTCAACCCAGCCCCCGTAACAGCTGACATGGTTCGACGTGTTCGTGGCGTTATTGAGGGCCTTGGTCCAGACCGATTCTTAGCTCCCGAACTTGAAGCTGTCGAGGTGCTGTTGAGAGGCTAAAGGGATTTTTGCTGTTGGCGGGGCGTGCGTGGGTAAGGTATGCGCAGTTCATGCGCAGCCGTAGTCAGGCGTAGGGAGAATCAGACCAAGAGGAATCAGAACTCTTCGACTGGCCCACGGCCTCACCAACGCAGGGAAGCCAAGAAGGCTGGCCCAGTGACTGCGTGAGTCACTTCACCCGTGAGCAATCGCCAACGACCGGTCCGCTACGCCGATAACTGGTTCGACCTGAGTCAGGGTTCGAGCGCAATGTCGCAGCCTCTAGGTGGGCCTAAACGAGTCGTGGGCCTCGGATTGTGAGTGCTTGAGCATCACATGGTGGAGAACTGAATACTCGTGGAGTGCTTCCGCGCTCATGTCCTTGCCAAAGCCACTTCCTTTGACACCACCGTGTGGTGCTTCGGAAGCGATGGGTAGGTGGTCGTTGACCCACGTCACGCCGGCGTCAATGGAGCCCGACACCCGTAATGCCCGACCCACGTCTGCCGTCCATACGGACGAGGCAAGACCGTAGGCAGAATCGTTGGCTAAGGCAATGGCCTCGTCCTCGGTGCTAAAGGGAATAGCCACCAAGACCGGTCCGAATATTTCTTGGTGAACCAGCTCATCCGTTTGCGGAAGTCCAGTGATCAGAGTCGGCTCAAAGTAATAACCATCTTTCGGCAGAGACCTTCCCCCCGCGTGAATTGTCGCGCCACGGGAACGAGCCCCGTCCACGAACGCCTGGACACGCGCCCGATGGGCTTCGGAAATGAGGGGCCCTATGTCGGTGGACTCGTCCTCTGGGGAACCGACCTTGATCGCGGTCATGACTGCAGCAAGCTCAGCAACAGCGTCATCAAAAACGCTCTGGTCGATGTAACAGCGGGTCGCGGCGGTGCAGTCTTGGCCACTGTTATACGTTGCGCCGAGCGCGAGCGCTCGGGCCATATCGGCAAGGTTCGCGTCGTCAAACACAATGGCCGGAGCTTTTCCGCCCAGTTCGAGGTGGACTCGCTTTGTGGTCTTCGAGGCCAACTCCATGACGCGCGAGCCTGTGGTGCTCGAACCGGTGACCGACACCATCGAAACGGCAGGGTGACTGGCGAGTAGCTCACCGACATCACCGCCGCCGGTCACAATATTGAGCACTCCCGCAGGCAAACCGGCCTCGAGCGCGAGCTCAGCGAGGCGCAGTGTTGTCGAAGGAGTTTGCGGAGCGGGTTTGAGAACAACAGTGTTGCCCGCCGCAAGAGCAGGGCCAAACTTCCAAATGGCCATAATCAAAGGAAAATTCCAGGGAGCAATCCCAGCAACAACGCCGAGCGGCCGCCGAATCAGGAGTGAGGTGTAACCCTTGGTGAGGGTTGCCGCACCCGTCCCCTCGAGCGAGCGCGCAGCTCCGGCAAAAAATCGGAGGTTATCGACTCCAAACGGGATTTCGCCATCGCGCACCACCGAGACGGGCTTACCTGTTTCACGGACCTCACACCGGGTGAGCGTCTCGCTGTCTGCCTCTATGAGATCCGCAAACCGAAGAAGCACCCCAGAGCGCTGCCCCGGGGTTCGATCCTTCCACTCGGGGAAGGCGGCCTGGGCGGCAGCAACCGCGTCGTTGACTTGACTCAACGAGGTTGCTCGATAGGGAAAGACGTCGCCAGATCGTGCAGGGTTGATTCGCACAATCTCTTCTCCGGCTCCCGCTACTCGGGTGCCGGCAATGAGAGCCTGAAAGTCGATGGAATAATCCTTCACTAGCTGTTGAACCCAACTTTCAGGGAATCGAGAAGCCTCAGCCATAGGTTTCGTCGTCCCGACTCGTCCTCTTTGACCAGTGACCACCTGGTGAACTGCACAAGCGGATAACGGAAGGGCTCAGGCGGGAACGGTAGTGGCTTCTTTGCCACCATCTCCAGCCTTCTCAGGGGCGACGACGAGTCATCCAAGAGATCAAGTGCGACTGTCGCGCCGAACCTGGACGATCCTGTGCCAAGGCCAGTGAAGCCAAGTGCCGATGCCACCCGTCCCCCAAGGGCTGTGGAAAAGTAGGGGGTGAAGCGGGATGTCGAGTCAATGACACCGGCCCACTGGTATTCGAACCTGACCCCCTCCAGCTGGGGGAAGGTGTCGAAGAAATGCTCGGCGAGGAGGGTGTGTGACGCGTCTCGCACTTCGCGACGCGGTGAAGAGTCATCGCCGAAATAGTAGTTTGCGTCATACCCGCCCCACACAATCCGGTTGTCGGCAGTCTTCCGGTAGTAGTGGAACTGGTTTCCGAGGTCGGTAAGCCCCTGGGATTCTCGCCAGCGAAGTGAGTCCAGGTGACCGGCAGATAGCGGTTCGGTGGCGAGCACATGGTCAAACAGCGGCAACACGCGCGCCTTTACTCCCCCGACCAGCGGGGAAAAGACGCTGGTGGCAAGGACAGCCTTGTGAGCCCGGAGGCTCCCCTGTGGTGCGACCAAGTCAAGCCCGGTCCGACGTGCCCGAAGAGCCGTAATTGGGGAGTGCTGGTAGAAGCGCACTCCGAGGTCGTGCGCAACTCGGACCATGCCCACCAGCATTTTTACCGGATGAAACAGTCCACTCCCGGTTCTCACCCGAACACCTCCCAGGTATGTCGGAGAGGCAACGTCTTCTTGCATTTGCTCGGCGTCGAGTAACTGCGCCTCTTCCCCAAAACGGGCATTGATCTCGTGGACGGCTTTCAAATGCTCCGCTTGGACAGGAGTGACCGCGATAGCAGTCTTACCGCAATCAGACCACTCTGCATCGATGCCGTAGTCGGAGATGAACGCGCGTATTTGGCGCATGTTTTCTCGCCCGAGTTCGACAAGAGTTGCCATTTCATCCGGCCACATGGCCTGACCGTGGGCGTGCCCATGGGTCAGGCTTTCAGAAATGAAGCCGCCGTTTCGGGACGAGGCGGCGTGGCCGAGGGTGTCTTTCTCGACAACGACCACGTCGCGCTCGGGCTGTCGTGTTTTGGCCAGTATCGCCGTCCATAGCCCGGTGAAACCCGAGCCAACAACGGCCAGGTCAGTTTTTTGCTGACCCGTGAGTGTAGGGAAATCCCAGTCCGTGGGAAACGCAGGAGCCCAGACAGACTGGCGCGTGGCATCGGCCAGGGATTTTCCCACCTCAGGAGGCACGAACTACCACTCCCGTGTCGCCTGCCCAAGAAATTTTTGTGGCCTCGCCAACACGGGGAACCTCAGAATTTCCCACCAGATACTTCACCGGCACTTCCAGGCCGCACTCGGCAACGACCAAACAGTTTGGCCCATAGAAATTGGTACTGATCACCGTTCCCGTGATTGCCCCGCCAGTGTTTTGTGAGATGTCTTCCGGGCGAAGCATCAACCAGATCTCGGCGCCTTCTTCGGCGGGAAGTGAGCAGGGCACCTTCACGCCGTTGGTCAGGTGGAGGCGGCCAGAAGAGAGGTGGCCGCGGAGCAGAGTGCTCGTGCCAATGAAGTCGGCGACGAACGGGTTGCCCGGGTTTTTGTACAACTCCACGGGAGTTGCTACCTGCTCGACTCGCCCCTGATCCATGACGGCGATACGGTCTGCCATTGACATCGCTTCTTCCTGGTCGTGGGTGACCACTACGAAAGTGATTCCCACCTCGTGCTGGAGGCGCTTGAGTTCCAACTGCATGTCCTCGCGCACCTTGCGATCCAGTGCCGACAGGGGTTCGTCGAGGAGAAGAATTTTGGGCCGCTTCACAATGGCCCGAGCGAGAGCAACCCGTTGTTTTTGCCCGCCGGAGAGTTGGTGAGGCCGACGTGTTGCCATGTCCCCCAGACCTACCGTCGCCAGCAGCGAGGTCACCCTCTGTGCAATCTCGGTCTGCGGGCGTTTTTCTCTGCGCAACCCGTAGGCGACATTGTCAAAGACGCTCATGTGGGGAAAGAGCGCGTAGGACTGGAACATCAAGTTCACAGGCCTCTCATTGGGGGGGACGTCTGCGACATCCTGGCCATCGAGGACAATCTGCCCCGAATCGAGAGATTCAAATCCGGCGAGAGCGCGCAGAAGAGTGGTCTTGCCACTGCCCGATGGTCCGAGGATTGCAAAAAACTCGTTGGTGTGGATTTGGAGACTGACGTTGTCTAGAGCCGCAAGCTGGTCGAAAGCCTTGGACACATTTCGGATATCAAGCAGGACTGTCATATCGATTGACTCAACTTCACAGAACGTTGGCTAATGAGGACGATGACGACGCTGAACAACAAGACAAGGCTGGCGAGGGCGTTGATTTCCGGCGTCACACCAAAGCGCACCATCGAGTAAATCACAATCGGAAGGGTCGGTGTGCTTGGGCCGTTGGTGAAGAACGTAATCACAAACTCATCGAAGGACAGGGTGAATGACAACAGCGCCCCCGCGACAATGGCCGGCATCAGACTGGGCACCGTCACACGGAAGAACACCCCTCGTGGGGTATCCCCCAAATCGAGGGCGGCCTCCTCGAGGGCGGGATCAATTTGGAGGATGCGTCCGCGAGCAATCGCTGCGACAAATGCCATGCAAAAAATCGTGTGGCTGAGGATGACCGTCGTCAGGCCAAGTGGAAAGCTGATCGCGCTAAAGAGTGCCAGCAGGCCGATGGCCAGGGCGAGGTCGGGAACAATCGCTGGCGCCAGCGCAAGCGCCTGGACCGCGGGCGAGGTCGAGTGTCGGGTAATGCCAATGGCCAACAGGACCCCGAGGACAACGGAGAGAATCATCGTCGACACGCCAACGATGAGGGAATTTCGAAGGCCCTCAAGCACACTGTCGTTGGTGAACAGTTCCGAGTACCACTGAGTGCTAAACCCGGTCCACTGGAACGGAATCTTGGAGGCGTTGAACGACATCACAATGACGATGGCGATGGGGGCATACAGAAAGAAACACACGGCTCCAAGGACCCAGCCAAGCTTGCCGACACCCGTCATCGTCAGGCCTGCCCGAGAACTCGTTTAGTGATGCGCGCCTGCAGAGCAAACAACAGGACCAACATCAGCACCATGGCCATTGCCAGAACCGACCCAAACGGCCAATCTCGAGCTTTCAAGAACTGGTCTCGAATGAGGTTCCCCACCATGACCGTCTTTCCCCCACCAAGCAGCTCAGGAACAATGAAGTTGCCGACACTGGGCACGAACACAAAGATGCACCCCACCAGAGTTCCGGGAATGGCCAGGGGAAAAACTACCTGCCGGAGAGCAGTGAACCTGCTCGCGCCGAGGTCAATAGCGGCCTCGCGAAGACTCGGGTCGATGCGCGAGAGCGCTGCGTAGATGGGCAACACCATGAGAGGCAGGTAGGCGTAGAGCAAGCCCATGACCACGGCACCAGGCGTGTAGAGCAACGCCAGCGGGTCGGAGATGATGCCAAGCCCCAGTAATCCCTGGTTCAGAAGACCTTCGGAGCTCAGCAGGACAATCCAGGCATAGGTCCGGATCAGGAAGTTTGTCCAAAACGGAAGAATAACAAGCACCAGCGCGATGTTTTGATGCTGCGGGTGAAGTTTCGTGATGGCCAGCGCAGTGGGGAAGCCAATCAGAAGAGCTAGCAGGGTAACCGTGGAAGAAAGGGCAACTGAAGTGCCGAGGATTCCGACGTAGAGGCTGTCGAAGGCACGAGCGAAGTTGTCGAGGGTCAGGGAATAGACGATCCCGCCGGACTGGCCACGTTGGAAAAACGAATAGGTCGCGATGAGGGTGATGGGTAGCACCATGAATGCAATGACATACCCCATCGCGGGGTAGAGAAAAATTGCCCGCGCGAAACGGGCGTGACGCGTCATCACGTCACGCCCGCTCGCACTAGTGGCCGTTGAGACCAATTAGCCGGAAGTGATTTCGGTTGCCAACCGGGTGTACAGCGCAGCGGCGTCTCCCAGGTCAACCAAACCTTCACCGCCGAGCAGTTGCTCAGGGGTGAAGCCCATGTTCGGGAAGTCCCCCACAAGACCCGGCAAGACCGCATCCATGGCGGCCTGGTTAGGAACCTTGTAGAGGATGTTTTCCGCCACCCAGGCGTGGTTTGTCGGTTCGAGGATGAAGTTAATGAAGGCGTGAGCTGCTTCCTTGTTCTTCGACGACTTCAACACCACCATCGTGTCTACCCACAGGTCGCTTCCCTCAGAGGGGACCACGAACTTGATGTCGGGGTTCTCAATAGTGCCGTAGTTGCACCATCCGTCCCAAGCAACAACCATCACCGCTTCACCGCTGACAAGGCGGCTATAGAAGGTGGTGTCATCGTAGGCGAGGAGGTTGCCCTTCGCTTCGAGGAGAAGGTCTTTGACCTCGCTCATCTCGCCCTCATCTTGAGTGTTTGCCGAGTAACCCAGCGCCTTCTGCGCGGGAAGCATCAGCCAACGCTCGGTGGCGAGCGCTGTCACCTTGCCCTTGTACATGTCGGCCGGACGCAACAGGTCCATCCAACTGGTGGGCTCGTTGCCTGCCATCAAGTCACTCCGATAGCAGATTCCCGTGGTTCCCCACGCGTAGGGCACAGAGAACTTGTTGCCCGGGTCGTAGGCGAGATCGTCGGCTTCTGGGGCAAGGTTGGCCAGGTTCGGAATCAACGACTTGTCCAGTTCGTAGATGAGATCTTGGTCGGCTAGTGCCTGGGCAAACTGGCCAGAGACGAAGGCGACGTCAATACCGGAGTCGCCTCCCGCGGTCAGTTTGGCCATAATCTCTTCGTTGGTGGCGTGGTTGGTAATCGTCGTCGACGACCCCACTGCCTCTTCAAATGCCGTCGCGAGATCTTCCGGGTAGTAACCTGCCCAGTTGCTGACAACGAGATTTTGTGCGCTCAGGTCTGCGTTGGGGTCGAGTGGATCGCTCCCGCCACCCCCGGCGCAGGCTCCCAGAACCAGTGTGGATCCCACAAGAACGGAGAGACTAATAGTTGTCCTGCTCATATACCTGCTCCAATCAGTTCGGATCGTGTGTTGTCCGAATCGTGTAGCTAAATCTATGGACTTTCCAGGCCACTAGCAACTAAAGTCCGGCACAACATCTGGCCACGTTCCGTTCACCCTGACCCATGAAGAACGTAGCGAGGTGTGGCTTTTCTTTGGCATGATAGAGGCCACGACCAAGCCCACCGAATCGTCGGACAGGTGGGCCGTAATCCACGATGACGTGACAAGACGGGAGCACCCCCATGGCCGAGCAGTTGACCGTTCTTTTTCTTCCCGAATCCGCCTACGGGCCAACAAACCAGTGCATTGGCCTCGGGCACAAGCTGTTGCAGCGCGGCCACCGTGTGGTGTTCGCCGCAGAATCGTCCTGGAAGGGAAAGCTCGAAGCTTTGGGCTTTGTCGAAGATTTGGTCGACTTGGCACCCCCTCCAGCCGACGGTGACGACCAGGATGCGGGACAGTTTTGGAAAGACTTCATCCGCGAGACGGCCCCGGAATTCCGAAAGCCCACCATCGAACAGTTGGAAACTTTCGTCAAGCCCACCTGGCAGGCCCTCATCGACGGAGCAATGTATTGCGAACCACAGCTGAAGGCCATCGTGGAGCGGGTCAAGCCCGACGTAGTCGTCGAAGACAACGTTCTGTGTTTCCCAGCCCTGATGACCTCAGGAGCACCATTTGTTCGGGTTGTCTCCTGTAATCCCCTGGAAATGAGGGGACCAAGCATCGCCCCGACGTTCTCGGGGTATGCGCAGGATAACAAGGGGCCATGGCCAGCGTTTATCGACCAGTACCGCAGCACCCACTTCGAGATGTGGAGCGCCTTCAACGAGTGGGTGCAGCAGCAGGGCGCCCCAGCTCTGCCCGAGCTCGAATTCATCCACGAGTCTGAGGCGGCAAACCTCTATGTCTACCCCAAAGAAGCTGATTACACAGATGTTCGGCCACTCAATGACACCTGGCACCGTATGGATTCAAGCGTTCGGGAAACAGACGACAACTACCAACTCCCAGAGAAGGTGCGCAACCGCCCAGAGGGCTCAGCCCTCATCTACTTGTCGCTTGGCTCTCTGGGCAGTGCCGATGTGGCCCTCATGAAGCGACTCGTGGATGTCCTGGGAAAAACCCCGCACCGATTTATCGTGAGCAAAGGACCCCAGCACGACGAGTTCGAGTTGGCGGACAATATGGTGGGCGCAGAGTTCCTCCCCCAAACCACCATCATTAACCAGGTTGACCTGGTGATCACTCACGGTGGGAACAACACCACGACCGAGTCTCTGCACTTCGGCAAGCCGATGATTGTGTTGCCCCTGTTCTGGGACCAGTACGACAACGCCCAACGAATTCACGAGCTGGGCTTCGGTATTCGACTAGACACCTACTCCTTCACCGACAAAGAGATGCTCGGTGCCCTGGACACTCTGCTGGGAGACCACGATCTGCGACAAAAACTTGCCACGCAGGGCGAGCACATCCGCGCCCGCGACGGGTTGTCGGTTGGAGCAAACGTCATCGAGTCAGTGGGGTTGGCCCATAAAAATCGGTAGTGCAATCGAAGCCGACCTTCTGCGCCGGCTCGTGCCACCGCATAGAGTCGGCGCAGTCGGTGACCAGGCTGGTGTCGTTGTGGATTGTTGGCCAGTGGATGACAACAGAGGCATCTACATCGTCGACCAGTTGGCCACAACCTTTGCCCTGCCGGTCATTGACGAGGGTGAATTGCGACGTGCTCGGGCCGGGGATTACTTCATCACGGCCGTGCCGAGAGGCCATCACGGCAGTTTTTCCTCGACAATCACGCTCAATGCCCCAGTTGTCAGCGAAGAACGAATAGAGGTCGACCAAACAAACGAGTCGTTTGTGCTCAACAACACCTGGATTATCAAGTGGAATATGACGGTGGGGTCACACCGAACTCTCACCAAGGAGCGCCGCCTCAGCGAGCACCAGTACCCGCACACCCCAGCGCACTTCGGTCACATCTCCTGGACGTCTCCAGACAATTCTGAACACGTACTGGCAGGAGTTCAAGAATTTCTCCCTGGTTCAGTAGACGGCTGGACCTGGTGTGTCGCGCGCGCCATGGAGAACCAGTGCGACACCTGGCCGGGAGCCCTTGGCGAAATCGTTGCCCTCATGCACAACGCCTTTGATGGCACCACGCTCGCTCACGGGGACTTGCACGTCGGCCAAATTCTCAACCAAGGTGATTCTTACTACATCATCGACTTTGATGGTGATCCCCTCGGTCACACCCCCGAGTCGTGGCTCCAGGACGTGGTGGGCATGTTGTGCTCGTTTATTCACGTGGCAGCTGTCGCCGAGGTCAAATACCACGCTCCGCACGACTTCTCCGAGTGGGTGAGGATTGTTTCCGACCGGTTTCTCGAGACCTACCTCGCCACTCGGTCGGGGGTGAGCCTTCCACCACGAGACCAGCTGCTGGCGTTAATGGCCCACAAGGAAGTGGCAGAAATGCTCTATGCCACCACGTATCTTCCCGAGTGGACATACGCAGCCGAGTATGGTCACGCTTTTGTAGAGAGGCTCATTGGTGAAAGCCAGTAAATTCAGCGACGACCTGCAGAAAAAAGCGGACAACCTCCTGCACCTATCTGGCCACCAATTCGACTGGCCCGATCTTCCCAGCCGGCGCGTGGTGATTGTCGGCATGGGTTCGTCGTATTTCCTTGGCCAGTGGTTCTCCCGTCGCCTCCAGATGGTGGGAATCAACGCTTTTGCGCTGTTAGCCAGTTCGCGGGATATTCCGGTGTTAGCAGACTCGGATGTCGTCGTTGCCATTTCGGCCACTGGCCAGTCGGCAGAGACGGCGGCATTTGTCGACCGGGTCGAGCGACCTGTCATTTTCTTGACGAATAATCCAGAGCCACCCATCCACTCGCAACACCACGTGGTCAGCCTGCACAGTCTCCCAGAAACAGGAGGTGTGGCCAGCCTCACCTACCAGGCGACAATCGCTGCCCTTCTAGACCTGGAACAGCGCCTCACTGGGCAGATAGTCCCCGATAGTCCTTTCATCAAAGCCGCCGAAGCAACGAGCTGGATTATCGAGACCCAGGCTGACTGGCATAAAGAAATCCTCGAGCAGGTGACAGGGGGTGAGGGCGCCCAGTTTGTGGCTCCCCTGGAGCGGCTGAGTTCAGCCCAGCAGAGTGCGTTGATGATGCGTGAGTGTCCGAGGATTCGAGCAGAAGCCTCGGAGGCCGGAGACTGGGCTCACATCGACGTGTATTTGACAAAGAACCACGACCTGCGCGTGGTTCTTTTTGCCGGGTCGCCCTGGCAAGACCAAGTGTTGGATTGGACTACCGAGAGAAAACGTCGTGTCGTATTGATTGGTGGCCACTCAGATCGAGTTGATGTCTCTCTGCACTACCCCCACGAGGACGATGAGCTCGTGGCCCTGCTCACCGAGACAACATTTGCCGAGTTGGTTGCAGCCAAACTGTGGAGTGAGCAGTGAGCGCGGCGCCCAACGGGCAGGCGGCTCTCCAGGCAACGTAGGGGACTAATCGCCCCACGAACCCGTCCACGCGGTGCGCAAGAACAGATGATCTCCCGCTCGTCGAAGACTGAGCGGGTGCGCTCTTGGCGCGCCACCGGGCGGAAAACTGTATCCCTCGATGAGGCCAGGTCGTGGAGCGTCGGCGCTGGAGCCTATGACCAGTGGGGAGAGGGTCAGGAATTCCTCGTCGAGGCACCCCGCGTTCACGAGAGATCCGTAGAGACGAGGGCCACCTTCACACAAGACGGAGCTCACTCCCCACTGGGAGGACAGGATCGCCAGCGCTCGAGGAAGGTCGACTTCCGTCGCTCCTGCCACCAGAACCTCTGTTCGCGGAAGCTCGAGGGCCTCGAGTGCGGGCTGGGCCCGCTCGGTCGTCACAATGACAACCTTCACGTCGGGCCGCTCAAAGACAGTGGCATCCCGAAAAATTTGACCCGAAGAGGTGACGAACACCTGGAGTGGCGGCAGAGTCCGCCCGTCGGCCTGGCGCTGTTGCTCGAACAGCGGTGCATGATCCGGTGCGATGAACTCCGGCGTCCACACGTGCTCGGGCTCGGAGCGCAGAGTGTTCGCCCCGACCATTACCGCATCGGCCCGGCTGCGCAACAAGCCCATGAGCCACTGATCGTGGGCGTTGAAGCCACTGACATCGCCACCGCCATCGTGACCGGGAACGGCAAAGGAAATTCGGCCATCATGGGACATCACAAAATTCGAGTAACAATGAGGTCTATTCCCTGACTCCGGAAGAACCCAGTCGCCTCCGTAGATGTCACGAACGGCAGAAATCAGTGAACGGGAATCAGGCTTCCCCTTCTCGTGGTCTTCGAAGAGCACCTCAAAGGGTGTCTCTGCGCTCACCACAGTCATACTGGCGCCCCGTCCACCACAATCGTTTGACCGCTGATGCCGCTTGCCCCGGTCGAGCACAGCCACACGCAAGTGTGCGCCACCTCCGAGGGCGTGATCAGTCGATTGAACGCGCTGGACGCCGCCAGTTGCTCCATCACCTTCTCCGCTGTTGTGCCCTGGCGCTCGGCGAATTTTTCGGCGAGGCGAGTGAGCATGACGCTCTCCACGTTTCCGGGACACACCGTATTGGCGCGACCACCAAAGGGGGCAATTTCCCCCGCGAAGGATTCCACCAAGCCTCGGAGACCAAATTTCGAGGCGACATAGACCGATCCCCCGGGCTCTCCCCGCAATCCGGCAGTGGAGGAGATGAAGACAGCTCCCAGCG
>CAEZTM010000016.1_pt1 | contig 21417 bp, 23 predicted proteins | sample 7264211 | NCBI WGS metagenome assembly CAEZTM01 (sample SAMEA6813804, study PRJEB35770) | uncultured Actinomycetes bacterium | biome: Freshwater; feature: Freshwater reservoir; material: water | place: Czech Republic | collected 2017-08-18 | depth 0.5m m | reverse complement strand
CGTCAATCAGGGTCCCCTCCCCGCGGTCAGAGTTGAGAAAGGCGCGTCCCAACAGGGCATCAATCACATCGATGGCAGTCTCCAATGCTAGGCGACCCTGCGAATCCAATCGCTGGCCCATGCGCTCCCGAATATCGTCGCCAACCAGCCGAGCAATATCTGAATTGCCGGTGCGGGGTGAGGCCACCGGGCGAATGTCCAACACGTCTCCGACTCGAAGAGATCGGAAGCCTTTTTCGCTCCGGAAAATCTGGGCAAAGGTGTCGACAACGGAATCTATCTCCTCGGCAATGCCGCCAGGCTTGTCCGTGCTTAACCGAGTCCGCAAGGCCTCGGTGACACGATCGAGATTCCGTGAGGCGAGGGCTTGCAACAACGCCACGCGGTCCGGAAAATACCTGTAGACGGTTCCAATGGACGCACCAGCTCGCTCCGCCACCATGGCCGTAGTCAGCAATTCGTAGCCGACCTCGTGGACAATCTCACTGGCCGCGTCAAGAAGAGCGTTCACGCGCGCGGTGCTTCTGGCTTGAACGGGTTCAACCCGGATGGAAGCTGAGGAAGTGAGACGGGAGGCGCTAAAGTCGACGCTGTTCATGGGAAACGGCTTTCTGGCTCGCCCACGGGAGCCTGTTTACGAACACTGAACCACAACAGCGAAACTATATACGATTCGACCTGAACACCCTTCATGTAGCTAGGCATTCGGCCGTGTCGCTTATTCGTTGAGTCCAGATCTGGCAGAGCATGTTAGGGGCAATGTCTGAGACACTACAACTGTGGAAGAGACCGAAGCTGCGCCCCCCAAGCCACCTGGAGTGAGGCCCCATAGGGCCTCACGATTCGAAGACTGGTATCTCACCAAGCGTGCTCGCTGGGCGCGAGCGCTCGGCCACCGCGAACAAATTGTGCCCTTCACCGGATACGGCTCACCCACACAGGTTCGGGTTTTCTGCCGAGTGCTTCTCACTAAGACCAGAACCACACGCCGGGGAAAGCTCAAAAAGATTCGTGGGTGGCGCAGTTTTACCAGCGTCCCGGTTGCGAACGCCCGCGTTCACGTCACGATTAATGGCTTCTCTCTCACTCTCGATGCCGACCGCGGTGGCGTTATCGACCATGTGATTCCAGTCACACTCTCGCCCGGCTGGCACGCGCTGACCCTTCACACCGACAACTCTGAAACGGCAAGCGCGAGGGTCAACGTAGTCTCACCGAAAGCCACAGTCGGTGTCATTTGTGACATCGATGACACCGTCATGGTGACAGCGCTTCCTCGGCCACTACTGGCCGCCTGGAATTCCTTCGTGCGCGACGAGCACGCGAGAAGCGCTGTCCCAGGAATGGCGGTTCTGATGGAAAGGTTGGTGAGAGACAACCCCGGAGCGCCAGTCATCTATCTCTCGACTGGCGCTTGGAACGTCGCTCCGACCCTGCATCGCTTCCTGACCCGTCACCTATTCCCGATCGGTCCATTGTTGCTCACCGATTGGGGGCCCACCCCCGACCGCTGGTTTCGAAGCGGTCGGGAGCACAAAGCAAACAACCTCCAGCGGCTGGCCACAGAGTTTCCGGAAATTCGCTGGATTCTGATTGGCGATGATGGCCAGCACGACGAGGCGATTTATAGCGAATTTGCCGCCACCCACCCGAAGAGTGTCCGCGCGATTGCTATCCGAGAGCTTCTCGCTCCCGAAGCGCTTCTCGCTGGTGGCCGCCACCACCTCGATAAGACCCGGTATCCACGGAGCACTCCCTGGGTCTCAGCACCCAACGGGGCCGGGCTTGCCGAGGCGCTCTCAGCGCTTGGTGTGATTCAAGGACGGCGCTAGTTCACGCTGGTACCCCCAGTGCCACCTGCTAGCCTGTGAAACGTGAGCGTGCGCATTGAGAAAGTTGACCTCCCCGGTATCGGAACTCGGCACGATGTCATCACTAAGTCGGGACGCCGTCTAGGGGTTGTCACCCACCGCGATGGAGAGCGTGAACTCGCTGTGTTTGATCCAGCGGATCCCGATGCCTGCAGTGACGCAATCCCGCTCAGCGATGACGAAGCGATGGCCCTCTCAGAAGTTCTTGGCACATCGCTCATCCTCGGCCAACTGGCAAGTCTTGGCGACAAGGCAACCGGCCTCTACACCGAACAATTCGTACTCTCTGCCAGCTCGCCCTTTGCTGGAAAAAATCTCGGCGACACCAAAGCACGGACCCTGACAAAGTCATCGATTGTCGCGATTTTGCGCGGTGCCGCAGTAACGCCCTCCCCCACCCCTACGGATCTCCTCGAAGCCGGCGACATTGTTGTGGCTGTGGGAACCCAGAAGGGCCTTGAGCAACTGAGCTCTTTGCTCACCAACGGCCACCTCTAGAGCATGCATTCGCTAGCGTCCCTCTTGATTGAGGTTGGAGCGCTTTTGCTTCTCCTGGGGCTTCTCTCCCGGCTGGCCATTCGCTTCGGAATATCCCCTATTCCGCTGTATCTGGTGTTGGGGCTGATTGTAGGAAGTTCAGGGCTACTCTCCGAGGGCGAGAGCAGTGAGTTCATAGCGATCGGTAGCGAGCTCGGCATCATCCTGTTGTTGGTGATGCTTGGCATTGAGTACTCAGCGTCCGAACTGGTCACCAATCTCAAACAATCCCGCGCGGCTGGACTCCTCGACCTCGTCGCCAACGGAGCCCCCGGTTTCGCAATGGGTCTGCTCCTCGGATGGTCACCGATCGCTGCGTTCGCTCTGGCGGGAATCACGTATATTTCTTCCTCCGGTGTGATCGCCAAGGTTCTGAGCGATCTTGGGCGACTCGGAAACCGGGAGACCCCGACGATTCTCTCGATTCTTGTCATTGAGGACCTGGTGATGGCCTTCTATCTGCCGGTGCTCTCAGTCCTCTTGATTGGCGCAGGTGTTCTTGAGGGGGGAATCACCCTGGCAATTTCGGTGGTTGCGGTCGTGGTCATTTTGTATCTCGCCCTTCGACACGGCGATCGGCTCTCGAGTCTCTTTAGCGCTGGCCACCCAGAGTCTCTATTGCTCGGCGTTTTGGGACTTACGCTCCTCGTCGCGGGCTTTGCCCAGCAGGTCAATGTCAGCTCTGCGGTTGGTGCATTCTTGGTGGGCATCGCACTCTCCGGACAAGTCGCACACAGTGCCGGGACGTTGCTCTCGCCGCTACGAGATCTGTTCGCAGCGGCGTTCTTCCTGTTTTTTGGTCTGTCCACGGACGCAGGCCTGGTCATCCCGATGCTGCTGCCTGCCCTTGCATTGGCGATCGTCACGATGAGCACGAAAGTATGGTCGGGTTATCTGGCTGCCAAGTGGGCTGGAATTGGAGTTCCCGGTCGCTGGCGCAGTGGCTTCACCTTGACCTCCCGTGGTGAATTCTCCATCGTCATTGCCGGGCTTGCTGTGGGCGCTGGGGTAGAGCCCCTCATCGCCCCCCTAGCCACTGCCTACGTCCTGATCACTGTGGTCGTCGGACCACTGATTGCGAGGGTCCCCGACGCCCCCACGTTCAAGAAGTGGTTGGGCCGACACGCGTAAGCCTTCGATTTACATACCCCCTAGGGTATTTGCTATAGTGCTGTCTAAGGTCACCCCGAAAGGTTCGTTGTGAAAAAACTCCTCACCGCACTAGCCCTAATCTTTGGCATCACCGTGGGCGTTAGCGCCTGCGCTCCCGCAGGACCAGTGGGACTCGAGGCCGACACCATTGTGATTGACGTCCGCACTCCGGAAGAGTACGCCACTGGTCACCTTGACGGCGCGCTCAATATCGATGTGCAATCCCCTGACTTTGCCGCGCAAGTCAGCCAGCTGGATCCCGAGGCGACCTACTTCATTTACTGTCGCTCAGGAAACCGCTCAGGTCAGGCCATGTCCCAAATGGCAAACATGGGCTTTGGCGACATGACCAACGGCGGCAGCGTCGACGAAGCCTCTGCCACCAGTGGCATCCCGGTAGTCAAAAACTAGAGTGCGACATGCTCGCTAGCGGTAACCCCGCTGGCGAGCATGTCGCGCACCATCGGAATCACCTGAGTCCCATACATCTGGATGCTCTCCATCAGCACCTCGTGGGGCATAGGCCCAGTGGAGTACTTGAGGTCAAAGCGCTGAATTCCGAGTGCGGAGACCGTGCGGGCGATCTTGGTGGCGACCGTCTCTGGTGAGCCCACGAATAGCGCTCCTTGGTGAACCTCAGAGAGGTAGTGCTCCTTCGTTGTGGGAGCCCATCCACGCTCCCGGCCAATCCGGCCAAACATTGCCTCATAGTGCGGCCACATTTCTTCAATGGCCTGCTCGTCAGTGCGGGCAATGTGGCCGGGCGAGTGAACGCCAATAGGTTGCCATGGCTTGCCAAGCTGATCGAGTGCCCGGTGATAGAGATCAACATAGGGGCCAAATCGCTCAGGCGCGCCACCAATAATCGCCAGCATCAGGGGGAATCCATAGCCGGCTGCCCGGACAACAGATTCGGGACTACCGCCAACACCCACCCAGGTTCGGATCTTGCCAGAGTGGGATTTGGGATAAACCTCTTGGTCGACAAGTGGCTTCCTGGTCGTGCCAGACCAGGTGACCGGACCTTCTTTCAGTAACTCCGCAAACAGGTTGAGCTTCTCCTCGAAGAGAACCTGATAGTCGCCCAACTCATAGCCAAAGAGGGGGAAGGACTCCGTGAACGAACCCCGGCCCATAATGATCTCTGCCCGGCCGTGGGAGAGGGCATCAAGGGTGGCGAAGCGCTGGAAGACCCTAATCGGGTCATCCGAGCTCAACACCGTAACCCCGGAGCTCACGATAATGCGCTGGGTTCTCATCGCAATGCCGGCCAGGACCGTTTCGGGCGTGGAAATTGCAAAATCATCGCGGTGATGTTCGCCGAGCGTAATTGCGTCAACTCCGACCTCATCAGCGAGGACGGCTTCGTCGACAACGTTGCGAATCACCTGGGCGTATGGGAGCGGCACGCCCCTGGCGTCATGACTGACATCGCCAAAGGTGTCCAGGCCTAGCTGCAGAGACTCCATAGTGTCCTCTCACTCCGCGCGTTCACCACTGATAACCCCAACGAGCGCCAGTGTATTCCCGGCTCTAGGGCTGCAACCTGGTAACCGACCAACCCGTGGACTCGCGGTCGAAGCTCACACGATCGTGCAGGCGTGAGCTTCGACCCGCCCAGAATTCAATGCGTTGCGGTTCAATGACAAACCCACCCCAGGACTCTGGGCGAGGGATATCGGGATTATCGGCGAAGCGTCTTTCCATCTCAAGCACCCGTGTCTCCAGCGCCTCCCTGGATTCAATGGGTCGCGACTGCTCGCTGGACCAGGCGCCAATCTGAGAGCCCCGTGGGCGTGTAGCAAAATAAGCGTCAGAAACTTCCGAGTCCACGGGACTCGCGTGACCGTAGATCAGTACCTGCCGGTGCTGGGCATACCAAGGAAACACCACCGACACCTCGGGGTTAGCCAGCAGTGCCAGCCCCTTCCGTGAGCCGTAATCGGTATAGAAATAGAGGCCGTGCTCATCAATGCCACGCAACAAGACTGTGCGAGAAGAAGGCGCGCCACCCGGGTCAATGGTCGAGAGCACCATTGCGTTTGGCTCATAGACGCCCGCGCCATCAGCCTCAGCAACCCATGTCGCCAGCTGTTCGATGGGGTCTGAAGACAACGAGCCTTCTTCAAGAGCAATGGACCCATAGTCTTTGCGCTTGGACAGCGCGTCGGGGGCGGAACCATTCATGTTCTACCCCCGCACTCATTTGGTGGACCTGAGGGGACTCGAACCCCTGACCCCCTGCATGCCATGCAGGTGCGCTACCAGCTGCGCCACAGGCCCGTTTTGCAAGCGAGCGCCAGCTTACTACAGCGAAATGGATGACTTCGCGCCGGCACCATCCTGGTCGTGGCTCGGCAGCGAGACGACCGGACAATCGCGCCAGAGTCGCTCAAGCTGGTAGTAGAGCCTTTCCTCCTCGTGGAAAACGTGCATGATTACGTCTCCGAAATCCAGAAGAATCCATCGCCCCTCGCTACGACCTTCTTGACGTAGTTTCCGGACGCCCTTTTCACCAAGCGCTTCTTCGATGGCATCGGCAATCGACATCGCCATACGTTCGTTGCGCGCGCTGCAAATGAAGAAGATGTCAGTCAGCGGCATATGCTCTGACACATCCAGTGCAACAAGGTCGGTCGCCAGTTTGTTGAGCGCAGCGTGCGCTGCGAGCGCCACAGCCGAGAGAGCATCCGTGCTCGCCGTCACAGCTGGCACGTCACTGTCATTTAGCCCAACATTTCGGTCATGACAGCCAAAATCACCAGCGCCACGGCGGCTAAGCCCAAGACCGCTGCGCCCAGTGATGTCACAACCACCGCGGTTCCCCAACGAGTGCGCTTGACCATCAGAAGCTCCGAGGAGCCAGTCTTGCCGGAGACGGCCTGCGAGGCGCGCAGCGGCTTGATGTTCGCAGGAATCGCCCCGGTGACATAGGCGTCCATTACCTCACCGTCCTCGCGTTCCACGGACGGGAAAGACCCCCTCTCCGAAACGGTCTGGGGCAGTCGAATTTGGCCTGTGAACACCACCTCCCCGGTGGTGCTGACCGGCCCAGCAAGGTCGCTGATCGGCATTGTGGGAAGAACCAACGAATTGGTCATGGACGTCATGTCTCCGACAATCCGCGACGGTGAGACAATCGGGGCTGGTTCGATGAGCTGGGACACATCGGTCGCCAGTGTCGCCGGAGCAGAAAACACCGGTGGTAGCGGGTCTGCCGGTGGAGCCGGCGCTGCAAACGGGTCTGCCGGTGGAGCCGGCGCTGCAAACGGGGCAAACGGGTCTACCGGTGCAACGGGCGCAGGAGAATAGTTGAAACCCTCAGGGCTCTGCTGCTGTCGACGCTCTCGGCGAGACGGCGGCGCTGGTGGTGGTGGAGGAGGAGGTTGGACAATCGGAGCTTGGGGAACTACCGGGGGGTCCACAAGGGTGTAGTAGGGAGTAGGCGTAATCGACCCAGCGGCTGGCTGGAAGCTTTGTTCTTGCAACGCCCGACGTTGCCGCCGGGACATTTCTTGCCCAATTGGCGGGTTAGTCACTGGTCACCCCGGTACAGACCATGCTTGGCAATGTACTGGACTACACCATCTGGGAGCAAATACCACACCGGGCGCCCGGCCTTCACGCGGGTTCTGCAGTCAGTGGAAGAAATTGCGAGCGCCGGGACCTCCATCACGGTCACTCCACCGGCCGGCAAACCCGCAGTCGAGAGTTCATGGCCAGGCCGAGACACGCCAACGAAGTGAGCCTTTGCCATCAAGTTCTCGGCGTCTTTCCAGGAGAGGAACGTTTGCAGGGCATCTGCGCCCGTAATGAAGAAAAGGTCAGCGCCCGGAAAATCCCGTCGCATGTCATCAAGGGTGTCGACTGTGTAGGTAATCCCGGGTCGATCAATGTCCACTCGACTCACCCGAAAACGCGGGTTTGAGGCAGTTGCGATGACAGTCATCAGATAGCGGTGCTCTCCGGGCGAGACTGCCGCTTTATCGGCAGGTTGCCCGGTGGGCACGAAAATCACCTCATCAAGGTCGAGTGCGCCCTGGGCTTCACTAGCGGCCACCAAGTGGCCATGGTGAATGGGGTCGAACGTGCCACCCATAATCCCAATACGAGGGCGACGTCTGGAACTCATCGTGTCTTAGTGGTGACCAGCGTGAGAGTGGTCAGCACCGCCTGATTTGTGGCGGTGACGATTGGCAACATTTCGATAGCTATAGGTCACCATGGCCAACGCAAAGAAACCCACAAGGAACACCACGCCATAGACCCAGGTGGGGAATGGAAGTTCATTGACCACTTCTCCGGAGGCCATAACGACGTCTGCAATACTCACAGCGAAAATCCTTTCATGGGCTGACTAAGCCCTAATCTACCGGCTTCAGCAGGTTAGTGCCCACCTACGCGCGGACTTGGCCAGAACCGCGAACCAGCCACTTGGTGCTGGTCAGTTCGGGAAGCCCCATCGGACCGCGGGCATGCAGTTTCTGAGTGGAGATACCCACCTCAGCGCCGAAGCCAAACTCTCCCCCGTCAGTAAACCTCGTGGACGCGTTGACCATCACTACTGCGGAATCAACCTCAGCCAGGAAACGATCGGCGTTACCCATATCGTTGGTCAGAATCGATTCCGTGTGTTGGGTCGAGTAGGTGGCTATGTGGAGGAGGGCTTCATCGAGTGAGTCGACGACCTTGATGGCAAGCTCCAGGGCCAAATACTCAGTCGCCCAGTCAGCCTCCGTCGCCACACTGGCCTCTGGAATCAGCACTCTCGTTGCCTCGCACCCGTGCAACACAACAGAGTGTTTGGCGAGCGCCACAGCAATTGCGGGGAGGACACGATCGGCGACGCTGCGGTGCACGAGCAGAGTCTCCAGCGAATTACATACACTCGGGCGCTGGACTTTGGCGTTGACGATGATCTCTACCGCGTTGTCGAGATCTGCGGTTTCGTCGACGAAGATGTGCACGACACCAGACCCCGTTTCAATCACGGGAACGTGTGATTGCGAGACCACTGCCTCAATGAGTGCCGCTGACCCGCGGGGAATAAGCACATCGATAAGTCCCCGTGCTGCCATCATTGCTTCGGCACCTTCGCGTCCCACGTCGTCAACGCTCGCGATGGCGGCACCCGGAAGGCCCACCGTCTCGAGGGCGCGATTCATCATGGCAACAACCACGCTGTTGGTGGCCTCAGCCGCCGAACCACCGCGCAGCACCACCGCATTTCCGCTCTTGAGTGCCAAGGCCGTGATGTCAATCGTCACATTGGGCCTCGCCTCATAAATGGCGCCCACGACCCCAAAGGGCACCCGAACCTGCGACACCTGGAGACCATTGGGCAACGTCATCCCGCGCAACACATTACCGACAGGGTCAGGTAGGGCGCGAATAGCTCCGACCGCCTCAACAAGACCCTGAATACGCTCGGGGGTAAGGCGCAGGCGATCCTGCAGAGCAGTGCTCATGCCTTCGGCTTCACCGCGGCGCAAATCTTCTGCATTAGCAGCAAGGATCGCATCGCTCTGGGCGACTAGACCCTCCTGCACGGCAGCTAAAGCCCGGTCCCGGGTAGCCGCTGAAGCGCTGGAGACAAGTCGAGAGGCCGCCTTGGTGGCGCGCAGTCTCGCGTCTAGGAGACGGGAAGTTTCGGTGGATTCAGGCACATCTCTAGTGTAAGTCGGCTGCCTGAAACCAGGTACCGGTCACCTCGCCAGCAACAACGCGTGCCAGAGACTCTGTCGCGGCGAGCACCGTGGGAATACCTACGGACGTCGCCATTTTCGCAGCACTCACCTTGGTCACGGCTCCACCGGTGCCCACACTGTTGACTAGTGCGGCTCCCAGTTCAATCCCCTCCAAGTCCATGCCAAAGGGAACAACGTCAATTTTAGTGGCGCCCGGTTCGCTCGGGGGCTTCGTGTACAGGCCATCAACATCACTCAGGAGAACCAGCAGGTCAGCCTGGACAAGCTCGGCGACCATGGCGGCCAAGCGATCGTTATCGCCAAATCGAATCTCCTGGGTGGCCACTGTGTCGTTCTCATTGACAATGGGGATAATTCCCAGCCCCAACAGGCGCTCCATTGTGCGCAGCGCGTTCGTGCGGTGAGTCTCGTTTTCCATGTCCCCCACTGTGAGCAACACCTGACCGGTAATCATCGAATACTTCTCAAAGAGTCCCTGATACCTGGCCATCAGAAGTGCTTGGCCCACCGCCGCGGCAGCCTGCTGTGTCGCGAGGTCTTGGGGACGGTCACTTAGTTGGAGAAAGGGCGCACCAATTGCGATGGCTCCGGAAGAGACCACAACAACCTCGCGTCCCCCCGCTCGCCAAGCCCCCAGAGCGTCAACGAGTCCCGTGATTTGGTGTTCACGCTGCCCACTGATGGAAGACGAGCCGACCTTCACAACAATGCGCTTGGCGGTGCCGAGCGTCTCACTCATCGTCATCGGAGAACATTCCTGCCTGTCGTTCATCATCAAGTTCCGCTCGAGCACGGGCTTTGGCATCCATTCGCTCGTGATAAGTCGCCTTGCGTTTAGCCCGTGTGGGGCGCCCCTCCTCCAGGAGACGGGGGTCTGTTCCACGCGGAGCTGCCATCAATTCTGCTGCACTGGAGAGGGTTGGCTCCCAGTCAAACACTTGACCCTGTCCCGCTCCAATAATCACCGGCGCTCCGGGTGTTGCACCGGCTTTGAATAGCGCCTCATCAATGCCGATTTTCATCAGTCGATCCGCCAAGAACCCGACGGCTTCGTCATTGGTGAAGTCTGTCTGCTCTACCCAGCGCTCTGGCTTTTCACCGATGATGCGATAGAGGTTACCCTCACTTGTGCCCTCCATGACCACCACAAACGGTGCCTCATTGACAGCTTTGGGTCGCACCACAATGCGCGGGGGCGTTTCTGCGGCTTTGGCCAACCGCGCACGGTGCTCTTTCACCAAGTCCCCAAGGGCGTACAGGAAGGGCTCAAGACCAGCCTTACTCACGGTGCTAATCGAGAACACTCTCAACCCTCGGGCCTCAAAATCCGGGGTTACCATTGCAGCAAGATCCAGAGCGTCTGGAACATCCACCTTGTTGAGCACCACCAACGCCGGGCGGTCCTGCAGCTGTACTTGGTCCGCTTCCAAGGGATAGTTAGAGAGCTCGGTGAGGATTTGATCTAAGTCACCCAGTGGATCACGGTCGGGCTCTAACGTTGCGCAGTCGATGACGTGGACAAGCACTGTGCAACGCTCCACATGCCGGAGGAACTCAAGGCCTAAACCCTTGCCAATGCTCGCACCGGGAATCAGTCCTGGCACATCAGCCATAGTGAAGCGGACGCCACCGGCGTCCACCACCCCAAGGTTGGGGTGCAGGGTAGTAAAGGGATAGTCGGCGATCTTCGGGGTCGCAGCAGAAACCGCGGCAATAAGGCTAGATTTGCCGGCACTGGGGAACCCCACAAGGGCAACATCGGCGACAATCTTGAGCTCTAAGTGGACATCACCTTCAAAGCCATGAGTCCCCAGCAGCGCAAAACCCGGAGCCTTGCGGGCTGTGGAGGCGAGAGCCTCGTTCCCCAGCCCCCCTCGGCCACCGGGTGCGATGCAGAGCGTCATCCCCGGGCGATCAAGATCGGCAAGGAGGTGTCCGTCAGCGCTTTTCACAACGGTCCCCACCGGAACAGGAAGGGTCACATCTTCGCCACTCTTGCCGTGACGGGAGTCGCCCATCCCCGGAGAGCCGTTAGTACTCGTGCGGTGGGGGCGGTGGTGGTAATCCAACAGAGTCGTGACCTGCGGGTCTGCGACAAGAATGATGTCGCCACCGTGGCCACCATTGCCACCGTCGGGGCCACCGAGGGGCTTGAACTTTTCCCGGCGGACAGACACGCAACCGTGTCCGCCGTGGCCGGCGCGAAGGTGAACAACAACATCGTCGACAAAGGTCGTCATGGTCGCCCTCCTTCGGGAATCAGGTTCTGATGGTTGCTAAAAAGCGGAAAGGGCGAGCCACAGCTCGCCCTCATCCTGCATAAAACCGAGACTCTAGGACGTGGCCTCGACTACCGCGATAACCTTGCGGCCACCTTTGGTGCCGAACTTCACTGCGCCGGCTGCCAGAGCGAACAGCGTGTCATCGTTACCGCGACCAACGTTGTCACCGGGGTGGAAGTGAGTGCCACGCTGGCGAATCAAGATTTCGCCAGCCTTGACAACCTGACCGCCGAACCGCTTTACGCCTAGGTACTGGGGGTTGGAGTCGCGACCGTTCCTGGTCGACGATGCGCCCTTCTTATGTGCCATGTCCTCGTCCCTTACTTCTTGGTAATTCCGGTGATCTTGAGCTTGGTCAATTCAGAACGGAAGCCCTGGCGCTTCTTATAGCCAGTCTTGTTCTTGTATTTCTGGATGACAATCTTGGGGCCACGGAGGTCTTGGAGAACCTCGGCGGTGACCGTGATTTTGTCGAGTTCCTTCTTGTCGTGGGTCACACTCGCGCCGTCCACATAGAGGACAGGTGCAAGGGTCACGGAGTTCTTGGCGTCGGCAGCGATGCGGTCGACCGTAATGATCGAACCCACCTCGACCTTTTCTTGACGCCCGCCAGCGCGCACAACTGCATAGACCACGATGAAACCTGCCTTGTTACTGATATCGATGATGGTGCGCGAGGAAACCCTGAATAAACTGCACCAGGGCTCAAGAATAGACCATTGGCCCCTCCCCGGCAACTACGCGGGGTTACCAGGTAAATGCATACCCTGGAATTTCGGCAAAGATCGCTTGGGCACGGGTGTCATAAATCACCAACGTAGTGTCACGTCGAATAATCTCGGGGTCAAGCCCCACAAATCCGGTGAGGCTCGGTGCCGGATTAACCTCTGCCACCAGGTATTGGCCATTAGGTGAGAGGCCAATTGCGCCGATGCTCTGCGGCGTTTGAAGGCTCCCAATAAGCCTCGTGTGCACAGCATCAGAGGTTTCCTCGGTGACCACGGTAAAGGGCGGGCCATCGGCAACGCCCGGAACGACGACACGCTGAAACGCTGTGCCATCCGGACCAAGCACGGTGAATTCGTGGAATACCGGGAAGCCCTCCAACGCGCCAGCAGGAATGCGGTTCTCGGAACCATCGGCCAAACTTCTCGCCAGCGTCCCCAGAGAGTCCACATACAGCGCGGACTCACCCAAAGCGTCAAACCCCCACAATTCAGCGGCTGTTCCCAGTGGCACCACAATTCCCGTCAGCGGATCGAAGCGGACCAGGCTCTGGTTTCGCAGCCACACAACGATGTTGCCCGACGCATCAGAGACTGCAACCTTGGTAACCCCGAGGGGGTTACCATCGGCTCCCTCGACCATCTCTGGAGTTCTTGAACCCAACGTATCGAGCAGGGCGAGCGCGCGGAAGGTCCCCGCTTTCCCTCGCAATTCGGCATCCACGGTGAGCACTAGCGTTGTGCCCCACGCCGAGCGGGCCATGCCAGCAAGAGTTATTCCGGGAGTATCAGGAATTCGATCGACGGCGCCGGAGTTAGGTTCGACCAGCTCCAGGAACGTCTCCCCGCCAACGCTTCGCAGAACGGCGTAGACGACGCCGACCCGGGCAAAGCTCAGAATCCCCTCTGCCTTGTAGACGAGCTCGGGTGCTGACCCATCGAGAACAACCCGCACAAGTTCGTCCAGCGCTCCGGCGGATCGCAGATACAACAACTCTTCGGGGGGTGTCTGGAAACTTGTCTCCCAGGTTCCACTGGCACCAAAACCCCTCGGTACTACTGAATTCACACTCACCCGGTAGGTCGTCGCGGCGAGCAGAGGTTGATCAAAAATCACTGCAACATCAAGCTCTGTCGTCTCCACGCTAAATGGGGTTTCTGGAGTGATGGTGACTTGGGACTCTGACACCGCAGCCACGGCGCGATCACTGCGCAAAGCCAAGCTAACACCGGAGGCCTGAATCGCCGTGGCTTCGTCAATGGTCGCGCTGCGCAGACGCGGCCCTTCCGCCAGCGTTCCCACCACGGCCACCAGCGCAACCAGCGAGGTAACGAGCACGATTCCGAGAAGACCCCATCGATAGCGCTGAGGAGACGACGGTGAACCCGGATCAGAAAAGGTAAGGCTCATTAGGCACCTCCTCGTCGGTAATCGAGAGCGGCACAATCACTACGGGAGAGTTCGTGACCCCAGACGGAGCGGGCTGAAAGCCGCCCTCGATCCGAACCCAGCTATCGAGTTGAACCTCTCCCTGCCAGTCAGGCATATACACCGGGATACTCACAGGCTGGGCGTCCACCGCGCAGCAGGTCACGACAAAGCGGGTGAGTAAAAACACATCCGGCGAATCTTCGCTCGCGGTGACAACCCCCACGGTATTCACGGGCTTACTCCGGTAGTAGGAGGGGTTTTGATTTTGAGAGAGCAAACTAGCCCAGTCTCGAACGGTCAGGGTTTCATATATTTCTAGGCCACCCTCCCCATCGAGACCCTCCGGTGACCCCAGAGCATCAACTGCGTTAGAGGAGCGATTATCCGCAGTCGCACTGCTGAGCGTTGCCGGGGGTAAAACCAGCACGGTCGCAACAACACACGCGATGAATCCCAGCGACATGGTCTCGCCCCGGGCCAGGCGCCGCTCGCGCGAGCGGCGCCGACCCTGTGACTGAGTGTGCTCGTGACCATGGTGACGATCTCGACGCGTCGCCACCGCAATCATCAAGAGCACAATGGCAATCGACGCCATCACCATCGTGAAGAGGTTGTAGCGCGGGTGAATATAGAAGCCGAGGCGGCCCTCAACGCCCAACCACAGAGACACCGAGGCCAACACCGCGATAGCGATTACCCCACGCCACTCCAAAAACCTACGCCACACTGTTCATCACCGTCCCGAGTGCTAGAGCCGACAGACCGACCACCCCTGCGATTGTCGCGATAGTCCGGGTGGTGTAGGTGGTGCGCAAAAGAGCCACCATCTTGATATCAATCAGGGGGCCAAAGACCAGGAAGGCAACAATTGACCCTGGCAGGAACGTCTGCGCGAACGGCAAAATAAAGAACGCGTCAACGTTGGCGCACACAGAAATGACAAACGCTAGGGCCAGCATCGCGACAACGCTGATGATGGGGTCTGTTCCAAGCGCCACCAGGACATCGCGAGAAACGCCAACCTGCAGCGCGCCAGCGATGAAAGCCCCCACCATCAGCGCGGGCATCAGAGTGGTCGATTCTGACACAAACAGAGACCCCACCCTCTGGAGGCGGGTCTGCGGAGTAGCCGTTGAGGGCATTCGGCATTCCTTGGCGAAACGCGTGGTCAGCAGCGTCTCTGGCGCGGGGTGCAAGGAGAGCAACCACCCCACCATGTTGGCAATGGCAAAGCCTGCAGCGAGCCTCGCCACCAGGATTCCATCATCGAAACCAAAGGCCTGGTGAGTCGTGATGATGGTAATCGGATTAACAATCGGCGCTGCCAACAAAAACGTTACGGAGTCTCCGACACTATAGCCGCGACCCATCAGGCCTCTGGCCAGTGGAACATTCCCGCACTCACACACCGGCAAAAACATTCCAAAGAGCGACACAATCGCGCGCCTAGCGAAGGGGTTCCGCGGGAGCCAACTGACCAGCCATGAAGTGGGGACAAAAACCTGGACCAGAATCGAGAGCCCTATGCCGAGCACGATAAAGGGCAGGGACTCCACCAACAGGCTAATGCTGAGGGTAAAGACGTCTTGAAGCTGACCGCCGAGCGGTTGCAGGTTCTCATTAGTCCAGACACGAAACGCAATGACGGCAACTAATGCCGCCAGCACCGCCACTGGCGCCCAGAGTCTCATGGCTCGAGGCTACCGGTGCCCGCCAGAATGTGGGCTCTACACATCCTGACTGGTTGCTCGGCGCCGACGCTTGGACTTGCCGGGGGCAGGAGGTTCAGGAAGTGCCGCGAGAACGGTGTCAAGAATCTTGGGAACCTCGGCCGTGTCCACCGAGCCCGCGCGGGAGCGCCGGGGCTTCTTCGCTACGGGTTCTGAGTCCTTGCTACTCTTCGCCCCAACTCCGACCGTGCTTTTTGCGATTTGGGCGATCGCCTGTCGAGCGTCCTCGGTGATTTGGTGGGTCACTGCCGCGGGAGCTGACTGGCCAGAGGTCTTCTTCTTGCGCGAGGACGGCGCCTCACTAGAGCGAGAACGAGCGACGGGCTCGTGATGAACAATCAATCCCCTGCCCTGGCAGACATCACAGGCCTCACTGAAGGTTTCGAGGAGCCCAAGACCAAGCTTCTTTCTGGTCATTTGAACGAGCCCGAGACTGGTGACCTCAGCAACCTGGTGCTTGGTGCGGTCACGGCTGAGGCATTCCATCAGGCGCTGCAGAACCATGTCGCGATTGGACTCCAGCACCATGTCGATGAAGTCGACGACGATAATGCCGCCAATGTCTCGCAAACGAAGCTGGCGAACGATTTCTTCCGCTGCCTCGAGGTTGTTCTTGGTGACGGTCTCTTCGAGGTTGCCACCAGACCCCACGAACTTTCCCGTGTTCACATCGACAACGGTCATCGCCTCTGTGCGGTCAATGACGAGCGAGCCCCCGCTTGGTAGCCACACCTTGCGGTCGAGAGCCTTGGCAATTCCCTCGTTGACGCGGTACTCAACGAACGGGTCGTTATCACTCGGGTATTCCTCGATTCGAGCAATCAGATCCGGTGCAACCTGCTCGAGATACTTTTCAATCGTCGTCTTGGCGTTTCCTCCGGCGATGATGAGCTTGTGGAAGTCCTCGTTGAAGACATCCCGCACAATCTTGACCAAAAGGTCGGGCTCGGAGTGCAGCAGCTCTGGGGCCTGCGCACCCTCAACCTGCGTGCTGAGAGCGTCCCACTGTGCCTGAAGCCTCTGCACGTCGGTAGTGAGCTGCTCTTCGGTGGCGCCCTCAGCAGCGGTGCGAACAATCACGCCGGCACTCTCGGGGAGAATTTCCTTGAGAATGGTCTTCAGGCGGGTGCGCTCTGTGTCTGGGAGTTTCCTGGAGATTCCGTTCATGGAGCCGCCTGGAACGTACACCAGGTATCGACCGGGCAGGCTGACCTGGCTTGTCAGCCGGGCGCCCTTGTGGCCAATGGGGTCCTTCGTAACTTGAACGAGAACACTGTCACCGGTCTTGAGAGCGAGCTCAATACGACGAGGGCCGGATGCCGCGCCCTCAGACGCCGCCTCCCAGTCAACCTCGCCGGAGTAGAGAACTGCATTACGACCGCGTCCGATATCGACGAAGGCAGCCTCCATGCTGGGCAGCACGTTCTGAACTCGACCGAGATACACGTTGCCAATCAGGCTCGACTCTTCGGAGCGTGCCACGTAGTGCTCGACAACGACGCCGTCCTCCACAACAGCTATTTGGGTGCGATCGGCGGTTTCTCGAACAACCATGACACGGTCAACGCTCTCGCGCCTGGCCTGGAATTCTGACTCCGTAACGCTCTGCCGCCGGCGACCGCCGTCACGGCCATCGCGGCGACGTTGCCGCTTCGCTTCAAGCCTCGTCGAGCCGCGCACGCGCTGAGGGGACGAGCTCTCCCGCGTGGTTGCCTTGGTGTCTTTCGCTTCAGGTTCAACACTCACACGCCCCTGCCGAGAGCGACGGCGGATGACCTTTTCGCCCTCCACCGGCTCGCCATCACCTGGGCTCCAGGTCGGAAACAGTGCAGGATCGGGGGCCTGGAAGATGAGGTCTTTGGTGGACACAGGCGCCAGAGTGGACAGTGCCGGCACGTCCTTGGCTGCCTTGGGGGCGGCAACTTTTTTTGCCGCGGGCGATGCCTTGCGAGTGGCCTGTGACTTGTCAGCCGCTCCTGTTTCTGTCTTGGCTACCGGGGCGGCTTTGGCCCGCGTCGGCTTCTTGGCAGTCTCGGTCGGGGGTGTGTCTTTTTTCTGCACCATTTCTGGTGTACTCCTCACAGTCCCCACCCGTAATCGGGAGGGGGACTCATTACGCTTTCGCCGCACACCACGCGATGTGCATTCAAAACTCCGGTGTTGGGCTTGTGCCCTCATCGGGTCGGTGACCCAAGAAATCTTTGTGGTGGCCTGCGTTCCCTTGGGAGCGCGCTGCCGTCCCCCAGTATCGCACATCGTCAGCTTTTAGTCTCGGTGTGCTGTCATAATCAGCGTGTGAACTACCCTACGAAGCGACAAACCGGCATGGCCCTCTACCTTGTGTTCACCGGGCTTGGTTCCTGGTTAGCGGCGTTCACACTGGCCCGCGAGGGATACCAGTTGGCCCTGACGGGAGCGCCACCCAGTTGTGACATTAACCCCTTCTTCTCCTGCGGAAATGTAATGCAGAGCTGGCAGGCCACGCTGTTCTTTGACGCCCCTAACCAGCTCTACGGGGTGGCAGGGTTCATGATTGTCGCGACCGTGGGCGCAGCACTACTCGCTGGAGCAACGATGCGTCGCTGGTTCTGGGTGTTCTTCACCCTCGGAATTCTTGCTGCCTATGTCTGGCTCATGTGGATGTTCTACCAGGCAGTATTTGCCATCGGCTTCCTGTGTCTCTACTGCATGGTCGTGTGGGCGCTCCACATCCCACTGTGGTGGATATTCCTGCCCTGGGCACTCAAGCAGGGAATGCTCGGCTCATCAGCAAAGCTTCGAAGTTTTGGTAGCTCGTGGCTTCCCTACAGCTGGATCATGGTCGTCATCAACTACGCGGTCATCGGCTTGTCGGTGTTGATTCAGTTCCCGCTGTTGTTCTCAGTCTGATCTAGAGCGACCCAAACCACAGCCCCAGTTCACGGGCAGCGGTCTCCGGGGAATCACTGGCGTGGATGAGGTTTTGTTGCACCGACAATCCCCAGTCGCGACCTAAGTCACCACGGATTGTCCCAGGCACTGCGGTAGTGGGATCGGTCTGACCGCAGAGCGAACGAATCCCTTCAATGACGCGGTGACCCGAGATTCTCAGTGCCACCACCGGGCCTGATTCCATGAAGCTCACGAGTGGCTCATAAAACGGCTTGCCCTGGTGTTCTGCGTAGTGGGCGCTGAGCAGATCGCGGTTGGGTTCCACCATGCGGATATCAACCAGCTGATAACCCTTAGCCTCAATGCGGGCAAGAATCTCACCTGTCAAGTTGCGCGCAACCCCATCTGGCTTTATTAGAACAAGCGTCTCTTCGAGCGCTGACATCGTTTCTCCCTCACACCGTGGTCACTCGAGTTTAGTCCGAAGCAAGTCGATCCAATTGAGGGCCACGGACGGCGCCAAATACCCAGAAACCCACCATCACCAGCGCAGAGATTCCCATCACCACATCCCAGAAGAATGTTGCGAGCAGAGCCACCTGAACCACATGGCCAAAGATTCGACCTGCGGGGTAGGCAACAACTCGATAGAGAACGAGCAGCACCGCGACGGCGGCCAAGGACCCCACCAACACAACGACACCCGGGTAAAGCCTGAGGCCGTTGAGGGCGAGGGCACCAAAGAACACCAGGGCAATCTCTAGCCCGACCGAAATCTGCAGCAGTGACTCGGTCGCCGACTTGTCCCTTCGAGGCCCAGCCATCTAAGCGCTCCTCTCGACGACTTCTGCCACCAGCGTGATGGAGCCTGTCACGACGACACCGCCTTCGGTGCCAGCAATATCAAGAGCCCTGGCCATCGCATCATCCGAGGTGGGTCTTGCATCAACACGGTCAGGCCCAGCGATTTCGGCGACGATGTCGGCAAGATCGGCCACCGACAGCGCCCGATCAGACTGCGACTGCGTGACAACAAAGTGATCGACCACGGGGTCGAGGGCCTCAACAATGCCGGCTACGTCTTTTTCCTGCAGAATTCCTAGAACACAGACAACCCGGTCGAAACTAAACGACGTCATCAAGGCCCTGGTGAGTGACTCTGCCCCGTGAGGATTGTGTGCAGCGTCAACAAGGATGGTGGGGTGCGACCCAATAATTTGAAGACGGCCCGGACTACTGGCCAGCGCAATTCCCTCTTCCACCACTTCGGCGCCCATGGGCAAGGTTCCATTGCCGAGGAACGACTCCACGGCAGCAATAGCTAGGGCGGCATTCGACGCTTGGTGGTCACCAAGCAATGGCAAAAACAAGTCCCGATACTGACCGGCAAGCCCCGACACGGAGAGCAGTTGGCCGCCCACTGCAGGCTCAGCACCGGTGAGGAAGAAGTCCCGGTCGAAGACCGCCAGCGGGGCCTCAAATCGGGTGCAGGCAGTGACAATTTCATCCCATGCCTCATCTGACTGAATGGCCGAGACGACCCGACTTGCCGGCTTGATGATGCCGGACTTAGTGCGAGCGATGTCGCGCAGTGTGGGGCCCAGGTGTTCGACGTGGTCCATCGCGATGGGGGTGAGCACGGCAACGTCGCCATCTGCGACGTTGGTGGAATCCCATTCCCCGCCCATGCCGGCCTCCACCACTGCGACATCGACTGGAGCATCGGCAAAGCAGGCAAAAGTCAACACTGTGAGTGCTTCGAAGTAGGACAGGGGCGGCTCACTATTGGCGATGAGTTCCGCGTCCACCATCGCAATGAAGGGCTCCACATCGGCCCAGTTATCAGCCAGCACGCGATCGGAGATGTGCTCGCCATCGATCACAATGCGTTCATTTACCCGATGCAGATGGGGTGAGGTCATCAGACCGGTGCGCAATCCGTGGGCGCGAAGCAGGCTTTCGGTGATGCGAGCCGTCGAGGTTTTTCCATTAGTGCCCGCAATATGAATCACGCCATACATTCGTTGAGGGTCCCCAAGAAGCTCAAGAGCACGCCTCGTCGCCCCAAGCCTGCGAACAGGGCGCCGCTCTCCCAGGCGACCGAGGAGAGCACTAAAGACCACATCAGCGTCCCGCCGATCCGCAGTCGATTCCTCAGTTCCCACGACGCGAGACTTTCACGGTTATCTGGGAATCATCTCCCACGGCAAGGCCCGACCCCCCCGACTCGAGGGGAACAATGTCGCACTGCAGAGCTAAGGTTTCTGCGGCGATGACATCGCGGTGTTCCTCGAGGGCTGGAAGCGCCAACTCGTCAGCAGCAATGACCAGGTCAATGCGATCCGATACCTCAAAGCCCGCGTTCTTGCGCGCTTGTTGAATCCATCGAATCGTGTCTCTGGCGAGCCCCTCACGCGCAAGCTCTGGTGTCACAGCGGTCTCGAGGAGAACAAAGCCACCTGAGCTGAGAAACGCGACCGCGATGTCGTCGCTTGGAGCGCTCAATTCCAGCTCATATTCACCAGGCACTAGCTCGAGACCACCCACCGTCACAACTCCGTCAACCTCGCGCCAGTTGCCTGCTTTGGCCTCACGAATAATCTCTTGGACCTGAGGGCCAACCCGAGGACCGAGGGTCCTGGCGTTCGGAGAGAGCTTCCGGCCAATCCCCAATCGCTCGGCCTGGCGATCATCAAAGGCCACCATGTCGACGCGCTTCACGTTGAGCTCGCTGGCGATGATGTCCACAAAGTCCGCAAGTGCTTCAACGCCGGTCGTGACCACAGTCAATGTCGAAAGCGGCAAGCGCACCCGCAGACCGTGGGCTTTGCGCAGGGCAAGCCCTGCAGAGGCCACCTCGCGAATGGCGTCCATCGCAGAGACGAGTTCTCGAACAGAGGGGAATGCCTCGTGATCCGGCCAGTCGGTGAGGTGAACGCTCTCACCGCCGGTGATACCCCTCCATACTTCCTCCGTAACCAGCGGTGCGAGCGGTGCCGCTAAACGGGAGAGCGTCTCGAGCACCGTGTAGAGGGTGTCCAGTGCATCGTGGTCTGAGCCATCCCAGAATCGCTCGCGGGAGCGGCGGACATACCAGTTGGTCAAGATG
>CAEZTM010000015.1_pt1 | contig 21613 bp, 21 predicted proteins | sample 7264211 | NCBI WGS metagenome assembly CAEZTM01 (sample SAMEA6813804, study PRJEB35770) | uncultured Actinomycetes bacterium | biome: Freshwater; feature: Freshwater reservoir; material: water | place: Czech Republic | collected 2017-08-18 | depth 0.5m m | reverse complement strand
TGACGGTGAGTCTCCGGGGTAACGTGACCGCCACGTTGCGAGTGCGAACCCTGAACCATGCGGTGCACTCGGGCATGTTCGGTGGCGTGGTGCCCGATGCCATGATGGCGTTTGTGGCTCTTGCCGCGTCGTTTTATGACGCGCAGGGCGGACTCGCCATCGGTGGCCTCGAGGGCGTAGAGCAGAGCAAGTCAGGCGAAGCCCACACAGTCGGTCACGAGGCGCCCCTTGCCCAGGGTGTCAGCGAAGTTGGCCGTGGTTCGGTTCCCCAGCGTCTGTGGCGATCAGCCGCGCTCACGATTACGGGGATGGATATTCCGAGCGTCGCACACGCATCGAATACCCTGCTGCCTGAGGTTTCCGCCAAGCTTTCACTTCGGGTTCCTCCGGGAATGTCGGCAGGCTCAGCACTCGCACTTCTGAAGGACCACATCACCAGGCAGATTCGGTTTGGGGCCACCTGGGAGCTCCAGGATGTTTCATTGGGTGAGCCGTTCTCGCTCGACCCGTCGGGGCCAGTTGTCGGGCTTGCAGCCACAGCCTTGGCCAAGGGGTTTGGCTCCGAGGCCGTGTATCAGGGCGTGGGAGGGTCCATCCCATTTATTTCGCAGTTGGCGGAGGTTTTCCCCCAGGCCCAGATACTCGTTACCGGAATTGAAGATCCGGACACCAGGGCGCACAGCCCCAATGAGTCCCTCGACCTTCGCGTGCTCTGGCGAGCGATACTCTCGGAAGCGGTACTTCTCTCCGAGCTGAATCGCCGGGAAATCTCAGACTTGGCCGGGATTCGCGCTCTAGACTAGGGCCGTTGGAAGGACACGACATGTCAGATATTGTCAAAGACGCACACACGGTCGGCCTGACCGATCGTGCGGCTGAAAAAGTGAAAAGCCTGCTCGAGCAAGAAGGCCGCGATGACCTGCGTCTGCGGGTTGCGGTGCAGCCGGGGGGTTGTTCTGGTCTTATTTATCAGCTGTTTTTTGACGAGCGTTTGATGGATGACGACCTCGTGAGAGATTTCTCGGGGGTGGAGTTGGTCGTCGACAAGATGAGTTCTCCGTATTTGGATGGCGCGTCGGTCGACTTCGAAGACACAATCCAAAAACAGGGCTTTACTATCGACAACCCCAACGCTCAGGGAAGCTGTGCGTGCGGGGACAGTTTCAGCTAACGCACCGCAAATACCCAGCCCACACGGCAGCGTTCAGCCTGAACCCCTAAGTGTGATGGCGTAGAGTGGGGGAAAATTACGGTGAGTTATGGGTGAAAGGGAAGTTGTGCGTCACGACCTCAAACGCGGCCTCACAGGCGCATCCTTCGTAGCCATTCTTGCCCTTCTTCTTAGTGGGTGCACCCAACAGTCCATGCTCGGGTGGTTACCGACCGAGCGCGGTCTCACGAACCAGGTTGACCGAGTCATTGACCTGTGGGTTGTGTCGTGGATTGTGTTGCTGGCTGTCGGCGTTACCACCTGGTTGCTCATTATTTGGGCAGCTGTTGTCTACCGCAGGCGCAAGGGCCAGACGGGCCTACCCCAACAGCTTCGCTACAACATGCCCATCGAAACGTTTTATACGATTGTCCCGCTGATTTTGGTGCTGGGTTTCTTTGCATTCACGGCCCGTGACCAAACCGTCATCGAGGCCCCTTTGCCCGAACCCGATGTGTCCATCGAGGTCTACGGCAAGCGCTGGGCCTGGGACTTCAACTATCTCACCGAGAACGTCTATTCCGCGGGCATTCAGGCGCAGGAGCTTCCTGGCGGCGGGGTTGACTCTGAGCTGTTGCCCAGGCTGTACCTGCCAGTGAACAAGTCTGTGGAAATCAAGATCGAGTCCCGCGATGTTATTCACTCGTTCTGGGTCATCGATTTTCTCTACAAGAAGGACATGATTCCCGCCAGAACCAACTACTGGTACTTCATTCCTCAGCAGGAGGGCGTTTTCCGCGGTAAGTGCGCTGAACTCTGTGGCGAGTACCACTCGCTGATGCTCTTCGAGGTCCATGTTGTCTCTGAAGCCGAGTACCAACGCCAGATTGGTGCCCTCCGTGGCGCTGGCAACGTGGGACGCCTTGGTCCCGAACTGAACGTTTTGCAAAACCTTCCAGGTACCACACCGGCGAGCGAAAGGGAATAAGAGATGACCACCACAGCGCCCAGGCCTTCGGTAACGGAGACCCCGCAGGGACTCTCCAATTCTCGTGTCGCCCGTAAGGGAAACGTCTTCGTCGACTGGTTGACAACCACCGACCACAAGAAGATCGGGTATCTCTACCTGATTACGTCGTTCGTGTACTTCCTCATTGCTGGTGTGATGGCGCTGGTCATCCGCGCTCAGCTGTTTGCGCCAGGCCTTGAGATTGTGGCGACCAAAGAGCAGTACAACCAGCTCTTCACCATGCACGGAACCATCATGTTGCTGATGTTCGCAACCCCTCTCTTTGCTGGGTTCGCCAACGTGCTGATGCCACTGCAAATCGGTGCTCCGGACGTTGCCTTCCCCCGGCTTAACGCCCTGGCTTTTTGGTTCTTCAACTTCGGCTCTCTGATTGCAGTGGCCGGCTTCCTGACCCCTCAAGGTGCCGCATCCTTCGGCTGGTTCGCTTACACGCCCCTCTCCAGCCAAACTTTCTCGCCGGGTATCGGCGGGAATATGTGGGTCTTTGGCCTGGGTCTCAGCGGTTTTGGAACGATTCTTGGCGCTGTGAACTTCATCACGACAATCATCACCATGCGCGTACCCGGCATGACTATGTGGCGCATGCCGATCTTCACCTGGAACACTCTGGTTACTTCGATTCTGGTGATTCTTGCCTTCCCCGTCCTGGCTGCAGCCATGTTGGCGCTTGGCAGTGACCGGGTATTTGGCTCGCACGTCTACGACGCGTCCAATGGCGGCGCCATTTTGTGGCAGCACTTGTTCTGGTTCTTTGGCCACCCCGAGGTGTACATCATTGCGCTTCCGTTCTTTGGTATCGTCTCCGAAATTTTCCCCGTCTTCAGCCGCAAGCCCGTCTTCGGCTACAAAACTCTGGTCTACGCGACGATTGCGATTGCGGCGCTATCCATGACGGTGTGGGCCCACCATATGTACGTCACGGGCTCCGTCCTGTTGCCCTTCTTCGCCCTGATGACAATGCTCATTGCGGTGCCGACAGGGGTGAAGATTTTCAACTGGATTGGGACGATGTGGCGCGGTTCTGTGACTTTTGAGACGCCGATTGTTTACGCTCTCGGCTTCCTGATTTCCTTCGTGTTCGGTGGTCTTACCGGGGTAATCCTGGCGTCACCTCCTCTGGACTTCCACGTCTCGGACTCCTACTTCGTGGTGGCCCACTTCCACTACGTGGTCTTTGGGACCGTGGTGTTTGCGATGTTTGCGGGATTCTTCTTCTGGTGGCCAAAGTTCACCGGCAAGATGCTCAACGAATCTCTTGGCCACATTCAGTTCTGGCTGCTCTTCGTTGGCTTCCACATGACCTTCCTCATCCAGCACTGGCTTGGCGTTATGGGAATGCCCAGGCGTTACGCCACCTACCTCCCCGAGGATGGCTTCACCTGGATGAACCAGCTTTCTACCGTGGGATCTGTTCTCCTGGCGCTGTCGATGATTCCGTTCTTCCTGAACGTGTATCTCACGGCACGAAATGGTCAGAAGGTGACTGTGAACGACCCTTGGGGTTACGGTCGCTCGCTCGAGTGGGCGACGAGCTGTCCGCCTCCTCGGCACAACTTCACGTCGATTCCTCGGATTCGCTCCGAGTCTCCTGCTTTCGACTTGAACCACCCGGAAGTTGACTTGCCGATTGCCATTGACCCGTCCAAGTCGCCCGCTAAGGCGAAAGGCTAGGCATGAAGACCAACGTTGTTGTGCTGTGGGTGATGGCTCTCTATTTCTTCGTTCTCACTGCTGTCTACACGGTGTGGGCGATTATCGACACTGGTGTGGTGGAATGGATTGGCACCATTGCCATTGGCCTGAGCGGTATCCTCGCAACTTTCATTGCTTTCTATCTTCAGGTGCAACTGCGAAACCAGGGTGGCGTCTTGCCAGAAGACAGGCTCGATGCCGATATCGATGACGGCGATCCAGAGCTTGGCTTCTATAGCCCCTGGAGCTGGTGGCCCATGATGTTGGCTGCCGGAGCCGCTATCGCCATGCTTGGTTTCGCCGTGGGAACCTGGGTCGCTTTTTACGCCATTCCTGTGGTGTTGATTGCCCTGGTGGGCTGGAGCTTTGAGTATTACCGAGGATATTTTGCCCGCTAGTCCCGTCACGGTGCGCTATGCCAGCGCAGAGGACGAAGCGGCCCTGCTGGGTCTGGTCGGCACTCTGGGGCACGCAGTCCCGCCCGACTCTTCCGTCTTTTCCGATTCTTTGGCCCGGGCGCTCGCAGACTTTCCGCGCACGCTGATTCACGTGGCGGAGGTGGATGGTCAGGTCGTCGGGTACGCGCTCACCACAATCTCCACCCTGCTCTACACCAACGGAGCCTCAGCTCAGCTCCAAGAAATAGCTGTGGACGACTCGCTGCAAACGCGGGGCGTCGGAACCGCGCTGGTTCGTGCTGTGGAGGCCGACTGCCAGAAACACGGCGTGACACAGCTCACAGTCGCTTCCAGGCGCGCGGGTGGCTTCTATGATCGCCTCGGCTACACCCAGCAAGCCGAATACATGAGACGCCTGTTCTAGGGCCTCTCAACGCCTCACGAGCAGTTCGGCAACAGCCTGCCTAGTGACGCGAGGCGTCCTCTAGTTCTTTGCGGGAGACAGGCATGACCCGATCTTCAAAGAACCACCTGGAAAGCCCGGCCCGAAGTCTGGTGCCCGCAGTGATGCGACCCTTGTCGTTGGGGCGCACGGTGAGTGGCTTGTACTCTTCGAAGTCGAGCAGGCGCCAGCGCTCGTAGTCGTCTAGCTGCTCGTGAACCTCGACGTATTCGCCACCAGGGAGGCGGACAATACGACCACTCTCATAGCCGTGAAGGGCAATCTCGCGATCCTTACGCTGGAGTGCTAAACACGTGCGCTTGGCAATCAGGAAGGCCGCAATTGGCCCGACAATCAACAGCACCTGCAGCGTCGTAATGACGCCTTCAATAGTGAGCCTAAAGTGGGTGGCAATCAGGTCGGAGCTAGCAGCTGCCCAGAGCACCGCGTAGAAAACTACGCCAGCAGCACCAATACCGGTGCGAGTCGGGGCGTTCCTGGGGCGGTCAGCAATGTGGTGTTCGCGTTTGTCACCGGTAATCCACGCCTCGATGAAGGGGTAGACCGCTACCAATCCGATGAAGACGATGAGGAGAACGGTCGGGGCGAGAATATTCCACGACCACGTGTAGCCAAAGAGCACAAACTCCCAGCCCGGTGGGACAAGGCGCAGTGCGCCATCGGCAAAGCCGATGTACCAGTCTGGTTGTGTTCCGGCAGAGACAGGGGAGGGGTCATAGGGCCCGTAGTTCCAAATGGGGTTAATCGTGAAGAGCGACCCAATCAGCATCAGCACACCAAAGACCAGGAAGAAGAACCCACCGGCCTTGGCGGCAAACACCGGCATGACGGGCGAGCCCACGACGTTGTCGTTGGTGCGACCGGGTCCAGCGAACTGAGTGTGCTTGTTGACCACGAGGAGAACCATGTGTATCGCGAGCGTCGCGATCAGAATGGCAGGCAAGAGCATGATGTGAAGCACATAGAGCCTCGGTATCACAACGGTGCCGGGGAACTCATCGCCAAAGAACAGATACGACATCCACACCCCGACCACAGGGAACGCCTTGATCATCCCGTCGATGATGCGCAAACCGTTTCCGGAGAGCAGGTCGTCGGGGAGGCTGTACCCGGTGAAGCCCTCGGCCATCGCGAGGACGAAGAGTAGGAAGCCGACAACCCAGTTAAGCTCGCGGGGCTTGCGGAAAGCACCCGTGAAGAACACGCGGAGCATGTGGAGGCCAATTGAAGCAATGAACAGCAGTGCCGCCCAGTGGTGGACTTGACGCATGAGCAGCCCGCCGCGAATATCGAACGAGAGGTCCAAGGACGTGTGGTACGCAACCGACATCTCGATGCCCTTGAGCGGCAGGTAGGAGCCGTCGTATTCGACCATGGTCATCGAAGGGTCAAAGAAGAACGTCAGGAAGGTTCCACTGATGAGAATGACGATGAAGCTGTACAAGGCAACTTCACCCAGCATGAACGACCAGTGGTCGGGGAAAATCTTGCGGCCGAGGGCCTTAACAGCAACAGAGGCACTGGTGCGCTCATCCACGTAGTTGGCAGCCCAACCGGTGAACTTCATGCCCCGCCCAGGCGCAGCAGTCTTGTCTTGCACTGTTTGGCTCACAGCTCACGCTCCCAGAAGCTCGGTCCTACAGGTTCAGTGAAATCACTTTGTGCTACTAGATATCCTTCATCATCAATGGTGATAGGAAGCTGTGGAAGAGGACGTGCAGCGGGCCCGAAGATCACTTCACAGTGGTTAGCCACGTCGAACTCGGATTGGTGGCACGGGCACAGAAGGTGATGGGTTTGCTGCTCGTAGAGGGCCACAGGGCAACCCACGTGAGTACAAATCTTTGAGTAGGCAACAATTCCCTGATACGACCAAGATGCACGCTCCGGGGCTTCGTTGAGGACCTCGACGGGAAGACGCATCAGCAAGACAGCGGCCTTCGCTTTTTCCTCAATCTTGTGGTGCTCGAGCTCCGCAAGTCCCTCGGGGATGACATGGAAGGCTGAGCCGATAGTGATTTCAGATGCCTTAATGGGCAAACCACTGGGGTCGCGGGCAAGGCGGACGCCTGGCTCCCACATGGTGTTCTTCATTTTCTTGATGGGGTCTGCCGCTGGAGCGAGGTCCCTAAACAGCGCCACTGCGGGGATTGGAGCGGCAAGAAGGGCACCGATCAGAGTGTTGCGCACAAGCGAGCGCCTAGTGAAGCCCGACTCCTTGTTTGCTTGGCTGAAAATCTCGACGGCTGCATCGCGGGTTTCATCGTCGCCGCGTGTGGGGTGACGCTCTTCGACCAGCTCGTGACCGTGCATGAGCGACTTCGCCCAGTGCACGGCGCCGATGCCGACTCCCAGCAACGCCACGGTGATTCCAAGCCCCACGAAAAGGTTGTTATTGCGCACAGACTGCATGTCACCGGGGATAATCGGAAACAGAGAATACGCCACTGCGGCAAAAACGCTACCAACAATGGAGAGCGCGAAGAAGGTTGCTATGAGGCGCTCGGCCTTCTTCTCTTCCTTGGGGTCGAGGTCTGTAACCCGCTGATGTTCAGGAGCAAGCCCTGGGTTCGCGGGGGTGTTAGAAGACACAACAGCAGTCCCGGGGTCGTTCTCATCCTGTGGCGCAGCCTGCAGGTCCGTTCCCGGTGGCGTAGTGGCCATGACTGTGGTGTTTCCCTTCGTCGTGAGTGTCAGTTAGATCGCGCGGTGAGCCAGATCGCAACGGCAATCAGACCGCCAAGGCCAATCAGCCAAATAAACAGGCCCTCAGAGACGGGTCCAAGGCTGCCGAGTGCGAAGCCACCAACAGAGGGTGTCTCATCCAGATACCGCAGGTAGGTGATGATGTCGTTCTTCTGCTCGGGGGTCAGGTTCATGTCACTAAACACCGGCATGTTCTGAGGGCCAGTCACCATTGCTCCGTAGACGTGAACCGGCTCGAGATCGTTGAGGTGAGGCGCGTATTTGCCCTCCGTCAGGGCCCCACCAGCACCAGCAACGTTGTGACACATTGCGCAGTTGATACGGAACAGCTCGGCACCATTGGCCGCATCACCGTCGCCGGCGTAGTACCGAGGGTCTGGCATTGCGGGCCCGGGCGCCAAAGTGGCAACCCACGCTCCCATCGCGTCAATCTGGGGTTGAGTGAATTGAACGGGTTTGACTTCGGCCTGGGGGCCAGAGGCAGCCATCGGCATCCGACCAGTTCCTACTTGGAAGTCAACCGAGAGAGCCCCCACACCAATGACAGATGGACCTGCGGCGGTGCCCTCACCAAAGAGTCCATGGCAACTGGCGCAGTTCGCCAAGAAGAGCTTCTCGCCCTCTTCGACCAGAGATGCCTGTGATACCGGGGGAGTTTCTGCGTAGGCGATGCCCGCGGTTGTGGCGGCGTAGGCCCCACCGGTCACAAAGAGCGCAATTGCCAAGAGCAGGGCTCCGGCAAAGGGGTGACGGCGACCGATACGACGTGACTGGGGGGACATGTCCGGGTTTTCTTTCTTGTTCGTGGGTTATCGCAAAACGTAGATGACGAGGAACAGGCCAATCCAGACCACGTCGACAAAGTGCCAGTAGTACGACACGACAATCGCACTGGTTGCTTCCCGGTGGGTGAAGACCCGCACGGCATAAGCGCGCCCAATGACAAGGAGGAATGCGATGAGCCCACCGGTGACGTGGAGGCCGTGGAAACCAGTCGTCAGGTAGAACGCTGAGCCATAGGCATCAGAGTTGAGAGCTACACCCTCAGAAATCAAAATCGCATACTCATACACCTGGCCGGCGACGAAGACAGCGCCCATCGCGTAGGTGAGAAAAAACCACTCGATCATGCCCCACTGGGTGGGCTTCCAACCGGTGGCACGTGGCTGCAGACGCTCCGCTGCGAAGACACCAAACTGCGCAGTCACACTGGAGAGCACCAAGATTGTGGTGTTGAACAGTGCGAAGGGGACGTCGAGAAGCGCGGTGTTCGCTTCCCACAGCTCAGGGGATGTGGACCGGAGTGTGAAGTAGATGGCGAAAAGTCCCGCAAAGAACATGACCTCACTTCCCAGCCACACAATTGTGCCCACGGCGACGACGTTAGGTCGGTTCACCACGGGCGCTGAGAAGGAGGAAGTCATCGATGCGCTCGTCACCCTCCCATTATGCCTGATGTCTCTCTGGGATTTTGTCGAGCGACATACCGGAAAGCCTGGGGATAGCATGGTTTTATGACATCCGTCTTCTCCTGGCCCGCCACCCTGAACAGCCTGCTCGAGCGAAAAGATCTCTCGATTGCCGAGGCGGGTAGGGCCATGGAGGCCGTCGTGGCGGGGGAGGCCACTGATTCTCAGATTGCAGCGTTCCTTGTCGCCCTGCGGGCCAAGCCAGAAACGGTTGATGAAGTTGTGGGTTTTCGTGATGCTGCCTTGCGTCACGCCGTTGCATTGCCGATTGATCCGATGGTTCTGGACATTGTGGGCACCGGGGGAGACCCTTACGGAGCAGTAGTCAACGTTTCGTCAATCGCCTCCATCGTGGCGGCTGCGGCAGGCGTGCCAGTCGCAAAGCATGGCAATCGGGCTGCCAGCTCTTCTTCGGGCGCTAGCGACGTTCTGGGAGTGTTGGGAATCAACATCGACGTCGAGCCGGAGCGGGTCGCGGAGATCTTCAACAATGTGGGAATCACCTACGTAAATGCGGCCAAGTTCCATCCGGGCTTCCGCCACGCAGCTACCGCCCGTCGGGAGATTGGTATTCCCACGGTGTTCAATATTCTTGGCCCGCTGTGTAATCCTGCCAGGCCAGAGGCCAGCGCTGTCGGCGTCTCCAATCTGGCACGCGTCCCACAGATGGCCGGTGTGTTCAGGACCAGGGGAGCAACCGCCCTCGTCTATCGCGGCGACGACGGCATCGACAAGATGACGACTACCGGTCACACCCACGTGTGGGAGGTGTCGATGGGTCAGATTCGTGAGCACGACATTAACTCCGCTGAGCTGGGGATTGCCCAGGCTAAGGTCGAGGACCTACTCGGCGACGGGCCAGAGCACAATGCTGAACTAGCCCGCGGCGTGTTGGCCGGCAACGCAGGGCCAGTGCGCGACATTGTGGCGCTCAACGCCGCGGCCGGCTTGGTCGCGTTTGCCTTGGCCGAGGATCCGTCTCAGAGAGAACGTAGTTTGCTGGAGCGTCTTGCAGAGAAACTTGAGCTCGCCTACTTGACTATCGACTCCGGTGCCGCAGCTCAGAAGCTTAGGGATTGGGCCGAGGCGACCCAGTCGGTCTGAGCGGGGAGACGATTCGCCCCGGCCAACTTCGCTAATCTGACATAATATAGATTATCGGATAGAACAACTAAAGACTGAGGCGCGAGACCAGTTCCGGAAGGAATGCCGGTTCGAACGGCGTTGCAGCGGTGGGAATCTCTGTCGCGGAAAACCAACCCCAGTCAGTGACGTCGTGGCGCTCTTCGGGCGTCCAAAACTCGCTGGAGGGTTCAAAGCGTTCAGTGCGAACGAGGAAGTATTCGGCGTGTCCCCTATCGTGGTCCGCCTGGTCCCAGGAGACCTCGAAGTCGTAGAGCCAGACGGGTTGCCCCGCATCCGGGAATGCGCGCCCAGTTTCCTCAAAAAGCTCCCTCAGAGCGGCTTCAGAGTGGGTTTCACCGGGATCAACACCGCCACCGGGGGTTATCCACCGGGAGAACCCCGAGGAATCGGGTGCCATGGTCTTGAACAGCAACACAGCACCGGTGGGGTCCATCAAAAGGATACGACTGGTCTTTCGAAGGCCAGGAAGCGCTGCCATGGCGTGTCCTGGTGTTAGTTGTTGGGCAGGAACGTAGAAACGTCGCCAACCAACCGGGTGTGGTCGGGCGGGATATCATCGACGATTGCGGAGGCCACCTCGGCGGCGAATTCTTCGACGTTGTAGAGCTTGCCGACCTGCTCTTTACGCAACTCAATGACGCCTGGATTAACCCGATTCAGAAGAGTCGCTGTTGCTGTTCCTTCAATCATGTCTCCGGAGACCACCACAAAGTCCACACCCTGAGCGCTCATCCCCTCAATCATGTCGCGGAGCGCGTCTTCCCCAGCGCGTTTAGACAGTGCAACTGGCAGGTACTCGGGCATGGTCTCCACGTCGCGAATGAAGTGCGCCTGGTGACTGGTGACAAAGACAACCCTGGATCTGCTCTCCATGATGGAGAGCGCTGCGCTCAGAAGCCCCACTTGGGCGTCGCGGTTGAGCCTCATGGCGTAGTCCTCGCCCATGCCTGCTTCCATGCCACCAGAGGCGTTTAGCACCAGAATGTCGAGGCCACCCCAGTGGTCTTTAATCTTGGCAATCATGTGAGTTACGCCGATTGGATCAGTGAGGTCGGCGCCTATAGCCATAGCGCTACCACCAGCTGCTTCAATGTCGGCGACAAGCTTTTCTGCTCGGGAGGCTTTGTTGCGGTAGTTGATCGCCACCGAAGCACCTGCTTCCGCCAAATACAGGGCTGTTTGGGCGCCAATTCCCCGGGAGGAGCCAGTCACAAGTGCTCGGGCGCCGCTGAGTTGGCCAGGAAGCAAAGGATTCGTCATCCCCAAATCGTACCCTCCGCTGTTTACCTTCCCGACCTATACTTGCCGACAACACGCCAACCGGAGGTGGTGATTTGTGTCCTATTTCGACGGCCGCACCCCCAGGGTTATTGCCCACCGTGGCTTCTGCGCTGGACATGCCGAGAACACTATCGGTGCCTTCCAGGCAGCCTTGGACGTCGGAGCAGACCTTCTGGAAACCGACGTTCACATCAGCAAAGACGGCCAGGTTATCGTCGCGCACGATACTGATCTGTCCCGAGTCGCGGGGCGGCCGGGCCTGGTCTCCGAGCTCACCGCGGCTGAACTCGCGAGTATTGATTTGGGGTTTGGGCAGGGTTTCCCCACGCTGGTGGAGGTCCTTGAGACTTTTCCTGGAGCGAAATTCAACATCGACCTCAAAGCTCCCGAGGTGGTCGACCCTTTTGTTGATGTTGTCTCCCAGCTGCGGGCGCACGACCGCGTCCTGGTGGCGTCCTTTGACGAGGGGTCACGATCGAGGGCTGTTTCCCGGTTGCCCGGTGTAGTGAGTAGCACCAATTCCACGCAGGTCATCGAGGGGCGCTTGCGGTCGTGGTTGGGTCTCTCTGGGGCAACCTGGAGCATCCCACCTGAAATCCGAGCGGTTCAGGTGCCACCAACCCACTGGGGAATGGCTCTGGTCACCCCAAGCTTTGTGAGAATGGTCCACTCGAAAGATCGTGAAATCCATGTCTGGACCATCAATGACGCCAAAGACATGGACCGTCTGCTCGACATGGGCGTGGATGGCATCATCACCGACCGTTCTGATATTGCTGTGAAGGTGGTGGCTAAGCGACGCGCGCTTCTCTAGCCAGCAACCCTTAGTTGCCCCCGGCGGTAGCGACCGAAGTGGCCGGTTCCCGCAACAATCAGGCCGGCCAGCGTAAAGCCGACCACCCCTAGCTCAATGTTTCTGCCTATCAGGGTGGCCGGGGTTTGATAGGTGGCCAGCGGGACATCCATCACCATGTAACCCTCGGTGTAGGTGGGCAATCGATCGAGCTCAACTCCTGTGGGATCCATGATCGCGCTGGTTCCCACCGTAGAGATGTTCACCACGCTGCGACCCGTTTCGATTGCGCGCATCTTCGCAATTGCTAACTGTTGAACGCTCTGGTCTGTTTGGCCAAAATCAGCGTTGTTGGTGGGAGCAAAAATGATGTCCGCTCCCCCGTCCATCATGGACCAGAGAATCTCGTCATCGACGATGTCGTAACAGATCGCCACTCCCCCAACCGCTCCGGCAACATCGAAGACCGCGTCGCGCTCCCCAAACGAGTAATCCCTCGGGATCATGTCGAAGAGTGGCGGCGCCAAAGGATAGAAGAAGTCACGCGCGGGGAGATATTCGGCGAAGGGAACGGGGTGAATCTTGTCGTACTGATCGCGAACAACGGATTGCCCAAGCTCGTCATCGAAGTCCCACAACAAAATTGTGTTGAACGTTTCTTCCTCTGATTTGGTGATTGTTCCGACAATCAACGGAGCGCCCATTTCCCTGGACACTTCTGTCGCGATTGCCGCGGCTTCCGGGAAACGCAAAGGGTCAATGTCGGAGGCGTTCTCAGGCCACACCACCACGTCCACATCGAGTCCATAGAGCTCTTTCGTGACCAGGTAGTGATCGCGCAGATTGTCACCACGCTCATACTGGGCAAACAATCCGGCATCGGCGTTGCCCTGCACGGCAAGAACTCGCAACGAACCTGAGGTCGTCACCGGATAGGCGGGCCAGACCAGGAGCGCGAGAGCCACAGCTACCCCCAGGCTCGCTCTGGATTCCAGGGGCAGACGTGTCTCGGCCACCAGTGCCACCACCAGTGCTGCGGCCCACGCGAGGAGAAAGCTCATGCCACTCGTACCCACCCACGCCACCAGCGAGGCCAGAGGGCCTTCGGATTGGCTTTGGGAGATGCGACCCCACGCAAAACCGCCAAACGGGAATACTGAAGCGAGCGCCTCTCGGAGCATCCATGCGCCACCGACGAGAGCGGGAACAATGCCCAGTCGCCCGGCAATGGTGTCCCAGTGGCGTGAACCGTAGCGCCAGATCAGGGCAATCAACGCCATCCCCAGGGCAAAGAACAATACTTGGAGGAGGGTGAGAGCAATCCAGGGAACTAGGCCCAAATACACGGTGAGCCACCAAATCATGATTCCGTAGAAGCTGAAGCCGCCGATGGCACCAATAATCAGTGCTTTCCCGAAACCCACACCGCGCACGGAAGTCATCATCACAGCCGTTCCCAGCAGTGTGAGGGGCCACCAATCCCGATCCGGGAACCCGAGATCCATGAGCCACCCGGCCAACACTGCCAGGGTGAGCGCAACCGGAAGAGTCGGCACAAGACCCAAGTATGCGCGGCTGTGGCGCTCGATTAGATTCCTGTCGTTCATCACCCGGAGAGCCTAAATCACGCTGCTGAGAGCCACGATGCCACGAAACACAATTGCCCTGGAGGACTGTGCCACACGCTGCACTGGTCCCTCACCGCTCGAAGCGATCTGGTCGAGGACATCGATGACTTGTTTGCACCAGCGAACGAAGTCCCCGGCGGTGAGCTCGCCCTCCTCGAGGACATCCTCGAGGCGCTCGCCGGAAGCCCAGCGATAGAGCGGTAGAGCCAGTTGTGCCTGCAGGTCGGTGCCCTCGGGGAGCTGGTGCTCGCGCTCCACGGCAGCAAGTTTGGAGCGTTGCCTCCTCGTTTCTGCAAAGGCATGAGGGAATTGGCCACCAGGCATGTCTTTGGGATGGACGGCAGTGTCATCACGGCGTGGTTCATACACCAGCGTTGCCACCACAGCGACAAGTTCCGCTCCGCTGAGCTCGCTCCAGACCTGACGTCTCAAGCACTCCGCAACAAGCAAATCGCGCTCACCATAGATGCGCCGGAGGGTTTCGCCGTGCGGGGTCAGACGGAGTTGTTCTTCCTCGCCTGCCAAATAGCCGGTCTCGATGAGAACCTCAAGAATACGATCGAAGACCACCGAGATAGCTGCCGTCCTGCTCTTGATTTGGCGCCTGATGCGGTCAGTGTCGCGCTCGAGTTTCCACCACCGCTCAGCCCAGCGAGCGTGCGCTTCGCGCTCAGGACAGCCGTGGCAGCTGTGGCGTTTCATGACTGCGCGCAAGCGACTGAGGTCTTTCCCGATCTCGCCGCCGGCCTTCTGGGATTTGCGTTCGCCGTGTTCCCTCTCGAGGTCGCTGAGCTCTCGGCGCAGTCCTGCGTATTCACGGAAATCCCCGAGATGGCACTCGAGCGATTGCGCATAGCCGGCGAGGGACACCTCGTTCTTTCGTACGGTCCGGGCGAGCTCGACGACGTGCCTATCTGCTTGGAACTGGGCAAAGGATGACTCCAATACCCCCCTGGTGCGCTCAACACCGAACTGGGCAATTAGATTGACCGCCATGTTGTAGGTGGGGCTAAAACTCGACTTGAGGGGATAGGAACGCCTGGAGGCCAGTGCCGCAACAGCTTCGGGGTTGATTCCTGGCTGCCAAATGATGACCGAGTGTCCCTCGTCGTCAATCCCCCTCCTTCCGGCACGACCGGTGAGCTGGGTGTATTCCCCCGCGGTGATTGGCACTCGCGCCTCGCCATTGAATTTCTCGAGCTTCTCGAGAACGACCGTGCGAGCTGGCATGTTGATGCCAAGGGCCAGTGTCTCTGTGGCGAACACAACCTTGAGCAATTTGCGGCGGAAAAGCTCCTCGACGGTTTCTTTGAAAATCGGCAACATACCGGCGTGGTGAGCGGCAACGCCGCGGACCACGCCATCAAGCCACGTATGGTAACCAAGCACGCCTTTGTCATCATCGTCGAGGCGTTGGCAACTCTCTTCGACAAAATCAAGAATCTGAGCTTGCTCCTCGTGGCTTGTCAGCTTCACTGATCCTCGCAAGACCTGCGTCACCGCCTGATCGCACCCGGCCCTCGAGAAGATAAAGAAGATGGCCGGTAGTAGGTCATCCCCATCGAGCATGCGGATGACATCAGAGCGATAAACCTTGTGATTCGTCTCCCCGTAGCGGGTGTATCGAGGGGCTCCTCTGGTGCGCCCTCGGCCTGTTGAGTGACGACCCAGCATGTGGGCCATGCTGACGACCTCCGGATTCACTTCGAGAGAGCTCTTTTTCTTAGCAAAAAGAGGGAGCAGCTTGTGGGCAAACATCATGTGTTGGTGGAGGGGTACGGGGCGATCTTCCGACACGATCACATCGGTGTGCCCGCGGACGGTGTGCAACCAGTCGCCGAATTCCTCAGCGTTGGAGACAGTGGCACTCAAAGAAATCAGTTGAACCCAGGAGGGTAAGTGGATGATGACTTCTTCCCACACCGCGCCGCGGAAGCGGTCTGCGAGGTAGTGGACTTCGTCCATCACGACATAACCGAGGTTCTCCAAGAGAGCGCTATCGGCATAGAGCATGTTGCGCAGTACTTCCGTGGTCATGATGACAACCCGGGCGCCAGGATTAATGCTTGTATCGCCGGTGAGGAGACCGATTTCTGAATACCCGTAGCGCTCAACCAACTCCTGATACTTCTGGTTGGAGAGCGCTTTCATGGGTGCTGTGTAAAACACCTTAACCTGGGGCTGTTGCAGGGCCACGTGGATGGCGAACTCGGCGACGATGGTTTTTCCGGCTCCGGTAGGTGCTGCTACTAAGACGCCCTTACCCGACTCCACGGATTCGCAGGCGTAGATCTGGAACGGGTCTAAATCGAAACTGAGACTGTTGCGAAACTCATCCAGGCGCGGAGAGGTGCGCCTGGCCGCCGCTGCCCGGTATCGCTCTGCGGGGCTTGCCTCAACCATCAGAACCGGTGTCTGCTCCCCTGAGAAGTTTCGCCGCCTTCTTGGCCGCGCGAGCATCGTTAATCCCCGCGATCCCGGCTGCCACAAAATACAGAATGATCATCGGAATCGCCAAGAGAACCATGGAAACCACGTCCGCGGCAGGGGTGGCGAGAGCCGTAAACAGTGCGATGGTGACAATCGCCCACCGCCACCCCTGGATGATGGCCTTGGCGCTCAGAACGCCGATGACGTTGAGGAGGACAAGAAACACCGGGAGCACGAACCCGATTCCCACGGCCACGACAAGTTTGAGGGCAAAATCGAGATAAATCTTGGCACTGAGCAGGGTCGAGGACTGGACCGGTGCGAAACTCGTGAGCAGGACAACAATGTTTGGCAACACCAACCATCCGGCAGTCACTCCGGCGAAAAACAGGGGCACTGAGGCTGCGAGGAACCCGACGGCATAGCGCCGCTCCCGTCGTTTCAGCGCCGGGACAAAAAATGCCCATACCTGGTAAAGCCACACTGGTGCTGCCATCACAATGCCAAGGACCAAAGATATAGCGACCTTGGTATCAAACGCCTCAGTTACGGAGGTGTAGTTGATATCGGCGTCTCTATTGGTCTCGCGGGCGATTTCCATGACGGGTTCGCTCAGGGCGGCCCAGACAGGGTCAGCCAGAAACCAGCCTCCAACAGCTGCCAGAACGATAGACAAGCCGACGATGCCAAGTCGCCGGCGAAGCTCAAGAAGATGCTCTCCCAGGGTCATCCGGCCCTCGGGAGACTTGAAACGGCGGCGAGACTCCGCCACGATTACCGGGTGGGGGCGTCTGGCCCGTCAGACCCCTTGCCACCGGTGGTTGAGCCTTTGGGGTCTTCGCCGCCGCGAACTTCGGTCTTGAAGATTTTGAGTGATTGACCGAGGCTTTTAGCCAAACCGGGAAGTTTTGGGGCACCAAAGAGGAGCAAAACGACGACGAGCACAATCAGGCCAGTCCAGCCACCCAGGTTTCCAGACATAATGTTCCCTTTCAGTTGATGCGGTAGTCACTCTAGCACCGAGGCGCTGATTACCCTCTGGGTTGGTAGGCCAGAAGAGCGTCCTTAGCAAACTCCTTGACGGCCGCCACCGCGGAGCCTGGTGAGACGACCCTCACAAGTGTGGGGTGGGCGGCAGCGAAGCGGGCCAGGGACCTGTAGTGGGCGAAGGGAATCTCCACCCGCAGTGCCCCCTCGCCGGCGGGGTGGCTGAATCCCCGGGGAAGATAGTCGGCAATGACCGGTAGGGCACCCACCGTGGTGTCGACGACTACGGTGATGTCATCATTCGAGGGCTGGAAGAGCTCTGGCGAAATATCGTCAATGAGGGACTCATGGTCGCCCTGCGCGTTCTCGGTGGCTTCCACGCTTTCCATGTGATCAACCCGGAAGGTGCGAAGAGCCTGCCGATGGTGGCACCATGCCCTGACATACCAGGCTGCGTCCCTGGACTCGAGGACGAGGGGGTCAATGATTCTGGTCCCTGTTTCCCCGGCTTTGTTGTGATACACGATGGAGACCGAGACCTTGGTGTCTATAGCGTTATTGAGAATCTGGAGGTGACCCTCAGCGACCGGTTGGGCAATCGCGATTCGATCTGAATAGCCTTGGGAGCTCCCCCGCCTGATTTTGCCAAGCACCTCATCGATGTCACCCCGGCCCGAATAGGCCGGGTGTGCAGCCAGATACTGGAGTCCTGCAATCAGTGCCGACGCTTCGCGGGCCGTGAATCGCGGAGCGTGATCAATCGCCACAGTGTTCCAAAAGGTGATGACGCGTTGTTCCTCAAAGAGGTCCCAGTCGATATCGAAGAGATCGAGGTGAGAATATGCGAGGTTCTCTCCCGGTATTCCGGCACAGGCGATGAGGTGGACTGCTGCAACAATGTCATCCTCGCTGCGCGAAAACTGGCGGGCCGCCTCAGCAACGCTCACTTCGCCCTTGTCCAACACATAGGGCACTAACGCCAGAAACAGCATCAGGTTGTCGGTCGCTCTCGGGCGAGGGCGTTTAGCCATGCGTTCTCACCAGCACTTCAAGATTCGCTATGACTCGGTTGCGAAGCTCCGGTGGGTCGAGCACCACAACATCCGAACCCCAGGACGTTAGCTCATGGGCAAAAACGTCGCCGTCGGTGAAGTGCACTAACAGAAGGTCCTCAGAACTCTGGGTCCCCACACGGGCGCGCAGAGCGCTCGCTGCATCGGTTCCAGGCTTCACCTGCAGGGTGGCGGTGTTTTTTTCGTAGAGCTCGTGCAATTCCTGGAGCGCCCGATCGGCGATGCCAGCGGGTCCCGGGAGCCCAGAGGCCGAGGGCAGCGGGCGCACCGTCGAGACTATGCGCCGTAGTAGGAATGTCCGCTCCTGATTGCTCTGGGAATCATGTCCCATGACGTGCCAGCGGCCCTCGTGGTTGACCAGTGCCCAGGGCGATATGGTTCGGCTGGTCGGAGCGCTCTCGCCGGGTTTGAGATAGGAGAAACTCACCTGGATAGAAGTATCAATTGCTTCACGCAGCGTGGCCAAAGCGGGTTCCCGGGTGCTGAGAATTGGAGCGAAGCCCAGCAACGCTTCATCAACGAGCGCGCCGAGTGACGCGAGCTTGATCTGCGCGGTCTTCGCATCGCGCGAGAGGCTACCTTCTCGCCACACTGCCGCTGCAAGGTTGAGCAGTGCGACATCTCTCGCGCTAAAGACGACGTCCTCGGGAAGGTCGTAGTCGCCCTTAGGGATTCGATAGATCGTGCTCTTGTTGTTGCCATCCTCCTCCGGAGGAATGAGCGCTTCCAGGGGTATACCAAGCTCCCGGAGCGAGTCTTTATCACGCTCAAACCGGCGCTCTATGGTCTCTCGCGCCATACCGGCTTCGGTGTCTTCACGGTAGCCACGCACCGTCGTCAGAATCTGATCTTTCGTGAGCCCCTGACTAGTAGCCATCAGAGCAAGAATGAGGTGGAAAAGTCGATCCTCGGGGTTGACAGTGCTGAGCGAGCTGGCCACGGGCTCATCCTAGGGCGCCAGGCCCAAGAGCAGTATTACTTGCCAATGCCCAGAATGTCGAAGACATACACCAGAGTCGAGCCATCAGGCACACCAGCTGGAGCCTGGCCTGCGGGATAACCAAGACTTGGTGGGACAGACACCAAAACCTGGGAGCCCACGGTCTGGCCAATCAGGGCCTGGGCAAGCCCCGGGATGACACCAACACCATCCCCAGCGGTAAACGTGTCGCGAGCGACCAGTGTCAAAGGAATACCCTGCTCGAAGCTCGTGTTGAAGATCTCGCGGGTGTTCCATACGGCCCCCGTGAAGTGCGTGGTGACGAAGTCGCCTTCCTGGATGGCGACTCCATCGCCTTGCTTAAGAACCGAAACTCGCAACTCCGTGGGAATGGGCGCGTTCGGGAAGCTCAGGCCGTGGACACCCTCGTCGGTCTGAACCACGGTGGGTAATCCCGACTGCGGAAGGCGTGCACTGCCATTGGCCTTGGTGGGGTATGTCTGGTGGACATCAACGACTAGAACGATGGTGGAGTCATTGGTGATGAGCTCATCGCCCTCAATCGGACCGAAAACGTCCTCCACGGTCGTGGTCACAACAACCTGAGAGCCTGGTTTCTGGCACTCCAAGACGGCGGAGAAAACGTCCTCGGACGCGGCGTCGATGACGCGACGAACGGGGTTTCCTGGCTGGTAGTCCGAGCCAGTCAGGTACTCGCCAGTGGAGCCTAGGAAGATCCTGAGATCAAAGTCGACGAATCCGGCGACCCGGGCGGGTTCTCCCTGGCCGGGGTGGACGACGTTTAGTTCCCGACCGGTGGTCTTGAGCGGTGTGGGGAAGGACGCCTCGGCCACGCCATCATCGGTCGTGGCAACGTCCACCAGAGCCGACGCTCTGCCGGGCTGGTAGGGAGACTCGCACTGCTCGGGAAACGAGGCGGCAACGCCGCCAACGATAGCTACACCGGCGGCAAGGACAACGATGGAGGCAACGGCCACAGAAACTTTAGACATAGTGCCCCCAGTCTATCGAGCCCTCCTGTGCTTAGGGTGATTCAGAGCGGTCCGCCCGTTGCTTCGCCTGGCGCAGAGTTTTCCGAATGGTTTTGTCGTTTGCTGATCGCTGCCCGGTCGCACCCGGTGTCCACGCTTCGATATCGTCCACGGAATACTCGGGCTTGGTGTGGTGGCGTTTTGTGGGGGGAATTTCTACTCCCGGCGCCACGATTCTGGTGGTCATGACAAACCCGGTGTGGCCAATCATTCGGTGTTCGGGACGAACCGCAAGCCCTTCCACATGCCAGGGGCGCACGAGAACTTCCTCCGAGACGCACGGTGTGAAACGTCCGTTATCGCGGAGGGCTTCGACAACCCTAGAGAGTTGTGTTGCTGTGGCCACATAGACGGCTAGTACTCCCCCGGGCTCGAGCACATGGGCAACAGCATCGACGCACTCCCACGGTGCCAACATGTCAAGAATCACGCGGTCAACACTCATCGCCGGCAGTGACATCGCAACGTCCTGCACATCACCCACCCGGCAGTCCCAGTGGGATGGCGCACCGCCAAAGAAGGTCGTGATGTTGGCTGCTGCAATCTCAGCGAACTCTTCTCTGCGTTCAACAGAGAGCACTGTGCCCGACTCTCCCACGGCTCTGAGTAATGACAGCGTCAACGCACCCGAGCCCACTCCTGCCTCCAACACGCGGTGCCCGGGTGCCACGTCGGCAACGGCCACAATATGCGCGGAGTCTTTGGGGTAAATGATGGCGGCACCACGCGCCATGGAGAGAACAAAGTCTCCAAGCAGTGGTCGAAGCGCCAAGTAGGGCACACCATTGCTCGTGGTAATTACGGAACCTTCTGGTTTGCCAAGCACATCATCGTGGGCGAGGGGGCCTTTATGGGTGTGGTAGTGACCCCCAGCCTCCAGGGTGATGGTGTGGAGCTTGCCCTTGGGGCCGCGCAGTTGCACATGATCACCCAGGACAAAGGGGCCCCGGCGAACTTTCACGGGGCGGTTTCTCTTCTATGGGAGCGCCACGTCTCGGCCAAGCTCTCCAAGCCCCGGCCTTCCAGAGAATCCCAGAGTTCATGGGCGTAATCTCTGGCAATCTCCACGTGAAGTGGGATCCCGATGGTGACGGCACCGGCGGAGAACGCACTGGCTGCGCCGTAGCTGGAGTCCTCGAGCGCGACGCAGTCGCCAATGGCCACGCCCAGTGCGAGAGCACCCTTCAAATACGCCTCGGGGTTTGGCTTGGGCTCGCTGACATCATCGCCAGCCACAATCGCACGGAAAACGGGCTGTCCCATTTCCCGAGCTACGGCGTGCGCGAGGGCTTCAGCATTCATTCGCAGAGACATGGTGACCAGAGCACAGGGAATATCAGCGTCGAGCAACTCCCTAAAAAGCTCACGGACGCCT
>CAEZTM010000014.1_pt1 | contig 21917 bp, 20 predicted proteins | sample 7264211 | NCBI WGS metagenome assembly CAEZTM01 (sample SAMEA6813804, study PRJEB35770) | uncultured Actinomycetes bacterium | biome: Freshwater; feature: Freshwater reservoir; material: water | place: Czech Republic | collected 2017-08-18 | depth 0.5m m | reverse complement strand
GTAACGATGTTCACAACACCGGGGGGAAGATCTGCCTGTTGGCAGATTTCTGCAAACAGCAACGCGGTGAGTGGAGTTGTTTCTGCAGGCTTCAATACGACTGTGTTGCCAGCGGCAAGCGCTGGAGCGATCTTCCACGCCAACATCAGCAGCGGGAAGTTCCAGGGGATGATTTGCCCGGCAACGCCGAGGGCGCGAGGGGCTGGCCCAAGGCCGGCGTATTCGAGCTTGTCGGCCCAGCCGGCATAGTAGAAGAACCAGGCTGCCACCAGCGGAATATCGACATCCCGGGTTTCGCGGATGGGCTTGCCGTTATCGAGGGATTCGGCAACCGCGAGCTCACGCGAGCGCTCTTGGATGATGCGCGCAATGCGGAAGAGATACTTGGCTCTTTCACTGCCCGGCATCTTCGACCACGTTCCGCTGAAGGCTTTCCTGGCAGCTCGCACTGCAGCGTCAACATCGGCCTCGGTGGCCATGGCAACCTGAGTGATGGTCGTCTCTGTTGAGGGCGACACCGTGGCGAAGGAGCCACCGTGTCCATCGATGAACTCACCGCCAATGAAGAGCCCGTAGGACTTCTTCAGGTTCAGAATCGAGGTCGATTCTGGTGCTGGGGCGTAATCAAGGAATGTCATATCAGTCCACCGTCACATAATCAGGGCCACTGTAGTGACCGGTTCGTATTTTCTGTCTCTGGAGAACTACGTCGTTGAGCAAGCTTGAGGCGCCAAACCGGAACAGATGTGGCTCAAGCCATTCTTCGCCCACCGTCTCCGCGACACCCACGAGGTAGCGCAGGGCATCCTTGCTGGCCCTGATGCCACCGGCTGGCTTCATACCAATCTCTTCTCCGGTGAGTCCATGCCAGTCTCGGATTACCTCCAGCATGGTGACCGTGACCGGAAGCGTCGCTGCCGGCTGGACTTTTCCAGTAGAGGTTTTGATGAAATCGGCGCCAGCCAAGATGGCGAGCCAGCTTGCCTGGCGCACGTTATCGAGCGTTGCGAGCTCTCCGGTTTCGAGGATTACCTTCAGATGCGCATAGGTTCCATCCGCTCGCTTGCAGGCTTCTTTGACCGCGACAATCTGGTCAAAGACAAAACCCAGGCGGCCCGAGAGGAATGCTCCACGGTCAATGACCATGTCGATCTCGTCTGCTCCCTCCGCGACGGCCAACTGGGTGTCCAAAATTTTGACCGGCAGGCTCGCGCGGCCGCTGGGGAACGCGGTAGCGACGGCGGCAACCGCGATGCCATCCGAGCGCTTAGAGAGGTGCCAGTCACCTAAGGCCTCGATGGTGTGTCCCACCATGTCCCCATAGACGCAGACCGCAGCGACGTGGGGACACGTGCGGTCACTGGGATCGGGCAAGATAGCTTTTCTGGCCAGGGAGCGAATTTTTCCCGGGGTGTCAGCACCTTCCAGTGTCGTGAGGTCCACCATTCGAATAATCGTGTCGAGACCCCACGCCTTGCTGGTGGTCTTGATTGATCGGCTGGCAAACGTTGCGGCCCTGGCTTCAGCACCGACCACGTCGACCCCGGGGATGCCGTTGAGGAACTTTTTCAATGCTTTCTCGGTCACCGAGGCGCCAAGAACGCTGTTGGCTCTGGCAGTGGGGTGAACAGCGGTCGTGGGGGTCATGGCTATGCCACCTTTCCTTCGGGGAGATCGAGCAAAAACGTTGCAGTGTCTTCATCGGTAATCAAGACGGTGGCCAACCCACTCGTCACAATCGCTTTGGCAACAGGGTGTTTGTCGTGGCCCGCGACCACGGCAATGCTTCGCTGCGCCTGCCTCAGCCTCTCCAGGGACAGCCCCAGCGTTCGCTGATCAAGCTCGGGGTCGGCAATTTCGCCATCGGAGGTGATGTAGCGGCCGAGCACATCGCCGACCGCGCCGAGGTTTTGGAGCTTTCTAATTTGCGCGGAATCCACATAACCGGAATAGACGTGGATACTGACCTCGCTGGCAGGCCCAGCACTGAACAGGTAGGTGTCTGCGGTGTTGGCCTCATCGAGGACAGCGCTGACTGAGCGGTCAGCTTCGATAGCGTTCTTTGTTTCCACTCGCTCCAGAATTGCGGGTGTGGGCATCAATGTGACTTGTCCGCCGGACTTGTCGGCAATCATGGTTGCGGTCGCGGCCGCTCGTGCCGGTGATGCACTCTTGGTGACACCACCGTTGACTTGAACCACCCGGACCGGTGCGGACCACTCTGGGGGCAGCGCAACAGCGAGTTGGTGGAGGGTGTTGCCCCAACTGACCCCAAGCGTGTGAGTCCGGGGCCGCATGCTCACGAGATAGTCAGCAGCCGCTCCCGCCACTCGGGCAGTAATGGTGGAATCGGATTCCCTCGGGACGACAACAGCCGACGCGAGCCCATAAGTTTCGACGAGGCCATGTTCCATGCCTAAGCGTCTGGCCTTGGGGTGAGCAATCTCGATGCGCACAATTCCCTCAGCTCTCGCAGCGTGCAGTAATCTGCCGACTTTCCAACGAGTGACACGCAGGATGGCGCCAATCTCGTCTTGGGTTTTGTTCTCTTCGTAGTACAGCTCTGCGGCACGCACAGCGAGCAACTCATTATCGAGCTCGTTGATGTGGCCGACCATAGGGAAAGCCTACGGCCTAGTCAACAAATGTTGCCAACCCTGCTCATATGAGCATTATGGTCGAGCGTCCCGCAACTCGTCATCAACAAGGCGCTCGCGGCGCAACACCCACACAGCCGGAATCTGCAACACACTTAACACCACCAAGGCAATAATGCTGATTTCCCACCCGCCGGTGAGCTGGTAACCAAGGCCAACGAGTAGTGGCCCAATGGCAGCAAAGAAATAGCCCGCACGGTTCACGTAACCACTGAGCTGCAAGGCCGAGAAATGATTCTTTGTGCGCTTCCCAATGAGGGTGAGGGACAAGTGGAACGACAGAGGCGAGATGGCCAACAGCGTCACCCACACGTATAACCACGCGCCAGGGAAGAGCAACAGGCCTAACCACCCCAGCGCCCCAGTGAGGGTGGCGACGCCCACGAGTATCCCGGCGCTCCCACGTCTGACCGCGAGCGGCGGAATCAGCAGGGACAACGGCAGCCCCATGATCGAAAACAGGCCAAGTGCCAGGGCGGCTTCGGTGCGTCCCACACCGGCTATGTCGCTCAGCATCAGGGGCAGCAGCGAGAACGCCGTGTACGCAGTTGCCCCCGCGATAGCGAAGATCACCATGACGGCCAGCGCAGTGGGTGAGCGCGACAGCGAGACTGCAGCGAGGGGAATCGGAAGGGTGGCGTTGAGCTCGGCCTCGGCGATTCCCCGACGCTTAGCGAAGGGGATGACAATGAGCCAGGGAATAGCGCCCACAAAACTGACCAGCGCCCACGTCGCAAGAGACAGACGCCAGCCAAAGGCGTCTGCCATCCACACCCCGGCAACGGTGGGTGCCGTGGCACTAATGGCCATGGCCGTCGCGTAGGCAGCTGTCATGGCGCCAACGGCGCGTGGCGCATAGAGCTTCACCAGCGCCGGGAGAATCACGTTTCCAATACCTGCCGAGAGCATCAGCACGATGGTCGCGACAAACAGCGAGGCATAGTTCGGCGAAAAACCTCGCCACAGGTGGGCGATGATGGCAAGACCTCCGACCACCACCGCTGCGCCCTCAATCGTAACTCTCCGAGCAAGCCAGGGAGAGACCGCTGCGGCAAGGGAAAAAGCCAGTGGTGGGATCATTCCCAGCGCACCAAGCGGCAACCCCGCCAACGGAACATCAAGCTCAATCGTTGTCGCCAGTGGCGACAGAGCCGCCACCCCTGTTCTGATGCCAAGCGCAGTTAGGATGATGCCGGTCAGGGCGAACACTACGACGGAGCGTGGTGTTAGGGGCACTACTTCATCCTATGCCGAAGCAGAAGGCTCCAGGATGGTGCGAATGACCTGTTCGTCCAGACCCATCTGGTGTGCCAACGCATCCGCGTCGGGGAATTTCTGCATACCCCTGATGAACTGCACAAACTCCACCGTGATGACTTCTCCATAGAGATCGATGGTGGTGTCGAGAAGGTGGGACTCGATGGTTCGCTCAGCCAGATCGCCAAAGGTTGGGTTCACCCCAATCGACGTTGCGGCCGGGTAGCGCGTCCCACCGTGCGAAACAAAGGTCGCATAGACGCCATCGGCTGGAATGAAACCCTCTAAGTCGCCAGACAGATTCGCCGTGGGGTAACCGAGGACCCGGCCGCGTTGGAAGCCAGTACCCACAACACCTCGAACGCTGTGGTGTCTGCCTAACAGTTCGGCGGCTTCAGTGACGTCACCGCCCACCAGAGCTTCTCGAATCATGGTCGAGGAAACTCTGGCCCCTCCGGACTCGCAGTAATCAGCAACGACCTCGACCCTGAAGCCGTGCGCCTCGCCTTCGCTGCGCAACGTCTGGACGTCGCCCTCGCCCCCGTTGCCGTAGCGGAAATCTCGCCCTACTAACACCACAGCAGCTGATAGGCCAGCGCCGAGCACCTCGGCGCTAAAGGCTTCGTGGGTGAGCGACGAGAGTCGATGATCAAAGGGCAATACGACGACCCTGCGGGCACCTGCATCGCCGAGCAGGTCGACTTTTTGGAATTCGCTCACCAAGGGCCTCGGAACATCATCCGGGCGAACGATCGCGTGGGGATGGCGGTCAAAGGTGATCACTGTGGGCTCCAGGGAGCCCTCGTACGAACAGAGTTGCTTGATTACCTGGCGGTGGCCACGGTGCACGCCATCAAACTTGCCAATCGTGACAGCGCGGGGAGCCCCATCATGGGGCAGGGCATCAAGCCCGTAGTTCAGCTCGGCGCCGCTCATGAGCGGCTCCCGCGCAGGAGCCACCACAGACCCACGATGGGCAAGACCAAAGGAACGAACACGTAACCGGCGCCAAATTGCGACCAGACTGTGGGATCCGGGAAAAGCTCGGGGCGAATTAGGCTCAGCGCGCCGATTCCTAGAACACCAATCAACTCGAAGCTGATGGCACCAAGCGCAACGGCTCTCGAGCGTGGCCTGGCACTCAACGCCACGGTCACAGTGGCCAGGACATAGACAGCAGCCGCCACACCGGAGAGGGTGTATGCCAGTGGCGCCTCATCAAGTTTGGTCAGAATTTGATAGCTCGATCTCCCGAGTGCCGCAAGACTTAACACGCCGTACAGGGCAACAACGGTGCGGTGAACTCCCGGTCGGTTCATTCCCTGGCTCGCCACGTTTTTAGCGTAGTCGGCTTCCACCGCATCAGTCCTTTTTCTTCTCCACGTCACCTGAGAGTGCTGCAATAAAGGCTTCTTGAGGGACCTCCACGCGGCCCACCATCTTCATGCGTTTCTTGCCCTCTTTTTGTTTCTCCAGAAGCTTCCGTTTACGGGTGATGTCACCGCCGTAACACTTGGCCAACACGTCTTTGCGCATCGCACGGATGTTTTCGCGAGCGATGACCCTGGCGCCAATCGCCGCCTGGATCGGCACCTCAAACTGTTGACGGGGAATAAGCTCGCGCAGGCGCTTGGTCATCAGAACGCCATAGGCGTACGCCTTGTCTTTGTGAACTATGGCGCTAAAGGCATCGACCCGGTCTCCCTGCAACAAAATGTCCACCTTGACCAGGTCGCCCTCGAGTTCACCTGCTGGCTCGTAATCAAAGGACGCATAGCCAGCAGTCTTTGATTTGAGCTGATCAAAGAAATCGAACACGATTTCACCAAGTGGCATTGTGTAGCGGATTTCGACGCGGTTTTCACCGAGGTATTCCATTCCCTGAAGGATGCCGCGCTTGGACTGGCAGAGCTCCATGATGACGCCGACGTAATCTTTCGGGGCCAATACCGCCGCGTTCACCACTGGCTCCATCACCTTGGAAATCTTGCCGGTCGGGAACTCGCTCGGGTTGGTGACTTCACTCGAGCCACCATCGTCAAGCTCCACCCGGTAAATAACGCTTGGGGCGGTGGTGATCAGGTCAAGGCCAAACTCACGCTCCAGGCGCTCAGTGACGATCTCGAGGTGCAAAAGCCCCAGGAACCCACAGCGGAAGCCAAAGCCCAAAGCCACAGAGGTTTCAGGTTCATAGACGAGTGCTGCATCAGAAAGCTTCAGCTTGTCGAGTGCCTCACGGAGATCGGGGTAGTCGCTTCCGTCAATCGGATAGAGGCCAGAGAACACCATCGGCTTTGGCTCGGTATAACCAGGCAGCGCCTGCGTTGCCCGGTTCTTGATGCCGGTCACGGTGTCGCCGACCTTGGATTGGCGGACGTCTTTCACGCCGGTGATCAGATACCCCACTTCGCCAACACCCAACCCCGCGCTTGGAGTCGGCTCGGGTGAGCTCACACCAATCTCCAGCAACTCGTGGTGCGCCCTGGTCGACATCATTTCGATGCGCTCTCGGGGTGAGAGCGAACCGTCGACCATCCGCACATACGTCACAACCCCGCGATAGGCGTCATAGACGGAGTCAAAGATCAGTGCCCGGGCGGGAGCAGCAGCATCGCCCGTGGGATGGGGAACCATGTCGACTACTCGATCAAGTAGCGGACCAACACCCATGCCGGTCTTGCCGCTCACGCGAAGAACATCATCAGGGCTGCCCCCGATGAGGCTGGCGAGCTCTTCGGCATAGCGCTCGGGGTCAGCTGCCGGAAGGTCAATCTTGTTGAGCACCGGAATGACCACCAGGTCGTTTTCCAAGGCCAAATAGAGGTTCGCAAGAGTCTGGGCCTCAATCCCCTGAGCTGCGTCGACCAGGAGAATTGCCCCTTCGCACGCCGCCAATGAGCGCGAGACCTCATAGGTAAAGTCCACGTGTCCGGGAGTGTCAATCATGTTCAGCGCGTAGGTCTCGCCATCTTTCGTCCAGGGCATCCGAACCGCCTGGCTCTTGATGGTGATTCCGCGCTCACGCTCAATGTCCATACGGTCCAAATACTGCTCACGCATGAGGCGCTCATCGACCACCCCGGTGATCTGAAGCATTCGATCAGCGAGGGTCGATTTGCCGTGGTCGATGTGGGCAATAATCGAAAAATTACGCAGGCGCCACGGTGGAGTGGCTGCCGGCTGGATATCCCGGGACGAATGAACAGACATGTCCGATGATTCTCGCACGCTAAACCGTTGGCGCCCTGCGGTAAGTGCTGGTATCGTTGCCACCTGGCTCACCGAGCGAGGGACCCTCTCTCCCGATCTCGTGCATTCGTTCTGATTTTCGCCTCTTGGCCCCACCAGAACGACCATGAGCTCCATCACAGCAAAAGGACACAGCGTGGCAAATATCAAGTCGCAGATCAAGCGCAACAAGACCAACCAGAAGGCAAACGACCGCAACCGTGCGGTCAAGAGCGAACTGAAGACCACCGTTCGCCAAGCCCGCGAGGCAATCAGCTCTGGCGACAAGGACAAGGCGCAAGCCGCCCTCAAGGTCGCAACCACGAAGTTGGACAAGGCCGTCAGCAAGGGCGTTCTCCACAAGAACCAGGCAGCCAACCGCAAGTCCGCGATCGCCAAGAAGGTGGCTGCGCTCTAGGGCACGCTCATTCAAAAGCGGGTGGCCCGACTAGTGGCGCCACCTCTTGCTTTTTCCCCCGGCACCTCTGGCACAATGGCGAACATGTTTGCGTGCTCGTTCATCTTCCGGAAAAAGACCTACGACGAGGAATTTCATCGTCTCGATGCGTCGATAGACGCCTATGCGCAATCCCTCGATGGCTACATAGGGGTTGATCGCTGGTTTTCAGAAGATGGCAAAGCCCAGAACTCGGTCTACTACTGGCGTGACATGGACGCAGTCTCAGTGTTCGCACGCTTTCCCGACCATCTGGAAGCCAAAGAGAAATATGCCCAGTGGTATGAGGGCTATCAGATTGTGATTTCCGAAGTGACGGCTAGCTATGGAGACGGAAACATCCCTCATGTCACCGCGGGATTTAACCTCCGCTGAGCCCGCAAGCCCAATACTGGCCTCCCGGCACACTGGCGACAGTGAGCGTGGCAAAGTGGACAGTGGCGGGGTGGGGCGCAATCGCGGAATTACGGGAGTTCCAACGCCTCGCCACGAGAGCTGAACCCCTGAAAATTCTTCCTATAACGTTTGGCGCGCGCTGTCTGAAATCTGCGTGGGAGCGATAGCATATTTCCATGAGTGAAGTGATTTTCGAGCGAGTCCTGCGAGGTTTCGACCCCAACGCGGTGGTGGATCGCATTCGTCAACTCGAGGCAGAGCGCGATGGCCTAGCTAATGAGCTCTCCCAAGCAAGAGTTGAGTTCACTGAGCTCCGCATGAGCATGGTCAAGCAGGTCGAAGAAGCTAGCGCGGAAGCAGCGATTGTCTTGGGTTACGGCCGCAGTGAAGCGGGCCGCATTCGTGAGAAAGCAATCAAGGAATCTGATGAGCTTCTGGAGGAAGGCAAACGGAACGCCCAGGCCATTGAGCTTGAAGCGGAGGCTGCCAGGCAGCAAGCGGAATCGCTACGCGACGAGGCCAAGCTGGCCGCCGAGGGCATTCGGGAGGCGGCCGAAGCACAGGCGCAGTCGATTCTGGATTCGGCAAAGAAGCGAGCTGAAAACCTGGAAACTGAGGCTAGAGACACCCTTGACGCTGCTGAAAAGCGTAGTGAACAGCTTGCAAGCGAATTGCGCGTGCAGAAGCAAGAGCTCGACCGTCACGAAAACGAAGTCCGCGACCAGGCAGATGCCTACTCGTTGCGAGTACTCCGGGAAGCCGATGCTTACGCCAGAGCCTCAGAAATGCGTGCGCGTGATCGGGAGAAGCAGTCAGAAGAAATTTTGGATGACGCAAAGCGCAGCGCCAACGACATCACCGCTCGAGCTGTCAGTAGCGCGAGAAAGAACTTAGAAGAGTCGTTGCGCCTCGTGAACCTGATTTTCTCGGACGTTAGCGGCTCACTCGTTGAGGTCACGCGAATTCGGAGTGTCCTCAGCGATCAAGTAGAGCGCCTTTCCCTCAGGGAGGCTAGTAGTCAGGCAATCACCGATGTGGTCAGCCCGCCGGTGCAAGCCCTGTCAGACGACGAAGAGCCTCCCGAGGACGATCTCCGCTAGAGAAAAAGTTGGTTTGCCCCGTCGGTTTTCACCGCACTGATGGTTCTTTACCCCGTAGCGACACGATCCGCACCATCTTCTCCAGGGCATAGTGGGGGTCGCGACCAGCGCCTTTGACTGCTGCGTCGGTATCCGCGACCGCGACAATCGAGCGCCCCAAACCTGCCTCATCCCATCCCTGAAGACTGGTCCTAGCGTTTCTCACTTGCCACGGTGGCAAACCTAAGGTGCTGGCAACGTGGTCAACAGCACCCGACGCTCCACCGACGTGGGCCATCTGTCGGAGCTTCATCGCAAAAGCAGCGACCACCAACACTGGTTCAGCACCGGAGTGCAGTGCATGGCGCAAAAGAATTAAGGCCTCAGCTCCCCGCCCTCCAATCGCGTGATCTGCGATCTGGAAGGTGGTGGCTTCAACACGGCCCCCGTAGTACTTCTCCACAAGGGCTTGGCTAACGGCGTGGCCATCAGCATCAGAAATCAGCTGTGAGCAGGCCGCAGCCAGCTCCGCGAGGTCAGTGGCGAACGCATCGGCTAGCGACCTCTTCGCCTGGGGCTCAATGGTGGCGCCAGCGGCCTGGAACTCTGCAGAGATAAAGGCAAGCCGCTCGTCGTCCTTTTTGATGTCTTTGCACTCGACGATCACTGCGCTCTGACCCGCCCCGCGGAGCGTGTCGAGGAGTTTCTTGCCTCGGTTGCCGCCGCCGTGGCGAAACACCACCACGACCTGGGGTTGTGGGGACTCTATATAGGCCAGCGCGTCAACCAAGAACGCGTCAGTGCAACCCTCGACCCCTGTGATTCTGATGAGCCTGGGCTCACCGAAAAGACTGGGGCTTGCCGCATAGAGAAGCTCACCCTCGCCATAGGTGCTGGCATCAAGGTCGATGATTTCTAGTTGGGGATCGACGCTGCGCATCCGATCCTGCAAAATCTGCAGGGCGCGATCGGCAAGAAACGATTCGTTGCCACTGAGAAGAATCAACGCCGCTTCTCTGATTCCGTGCCAGGGCACGACGGGGGCGGTTGATGCCATTACTCCCCCATCCTCAGCTGACTCTAGCGCTCTGACCACATCACGATACCGCCGCCGTCAGTTCTCTGGAGTGTTGCCGTTCCGTCACGGTCGCTACGGACCACGATGGTCGTTGAGGGCAGGGCGGCGAGGAGGGACGGCGCCGGGTGACCATAGGTGTTCTCAGCGCCTACTCCAATGAGCGCGATGCTCGCTTCGAGGGCCTCATAGAGGGGGTGATATTGGTCGGCCGAGCCGTGGTGGCTGACTTTCACAACGTCAACTGGACTGAATCTTTCCCTCGCTGCCAGTATTTGCTGAGCGCGCTCACCCAGGTCCCCGAGGAACAGACCGGATAGACAATCACTGCATGCCTGGCGTGGTCTGAGCTCAAGCACGACGCTGGAGTCATTGCCCGGAGATCCCAGTGGCGCCGTGTCTGGCCAGGCAACGGAGAGTGAGTAAGCGCCAAGAGACGCGGTGTCGCCCCTTCTCACCTGCCGATAGATGGCACCTCCCTCGACCAACGCATCAATGATTCTTTGGTCCGCCTCGTTCTCGGGCGGGCCAGTCCACAACTCGTGCGTCACACCAACAAGCGCTGGCCACCCCGTGACGTGGTCTTTGTCGAAGTGAGTGAGGACAACAAGGTCAAGATTCGTGATTCCCAAAAGCGCCAGGCATTCCTCGAGGCGTTCTGGAAACTCCCCCGTGTCAATGAGGGCATAGGCCCCTTCCGACTGAATCACCAGGGCATCGCCTTGGCCAACATCACACTGGGCGATAGTCCAGTCATCGGGAACGCTGGCGCGCACAGCCCATGTCGGCACGAAATACATCAAAACGACGGCAATCAGGGTTGCCGACGCCATGCCGGCGAGGATTCGTGCTCCGAGGCGGTTAGCGCTTCGTCTCATCACAAAGAACGCGAGAGCACCGTACCCAATCACGCCAGTCGCTAACGCGCCCCACCAGCCAGAGGGCCACGGGATTGTCGCGATCCCAGTGCTAGCGAGCACTCGGCCCAGGCCCGCTATATAGGAGGAGGGAACCCACGCCAGCGCAGTGACAGCGTCCGCAACACCGGGCAGAAGTGGGCCAAGAACGCAGGCCAGCATTCCCAGGATTGTGGCTATCGGCGCAACTGGGGCGGCCAGAGCGTTAGCGAGAACGCCCCAGAGGGGAATCACCGGATTCAGAAGAATCAGAAGCGGTTGGCACGCTACTTGTGCAGCAATGGGCAGGGCGACAACCAGGGCAATAGCAGGATGCAGCGCTTTCGAGAGAACCGCGGTGAGTGGCGTGACAGCAAGCAGAATCCCTCCGGTGGCAAAGACAGAGAGAGCAAAAGCGAAGTCGGTTGCCAACCACGGGTTCCATGCCAACAGGAGCAACACCGTTGTCCCAAGAACCGGAATACCGCGCACTGGTTGCGACGCTGCCAGAAAGATCAGCACAATCGAGGCCATAATCGCCGCCCGGACAATACTCGGCTCGGGAGTAACAAGGGTCACAAACCCCACCAGCGCTGCGACACCCGCGATCATTCGAGGCCAGACCCCGCCGCCACACAACGCGACAATGGCCACCACGATGGCAACGACCACTGCGCAATTTGCCCCTGAGACCGCAACCAAGTGACTCAATGACGTCGTCTGCATCGCCTCGGTAAGGCCCGGGTCAACCGCACTGGTGTCGCCGATTGCTAACCCCGGCAACAACCTGCCACCATCACCGCCGAAGGCGCGAGAGCGCTCAGAGAATGATGCGCGCAGGCCATCAGTAGCCAGCAGAAACTGTCCCGGCTCATGCCACCGTGTCAGCCCAGGCTCCACGAAGAGCAACCAGCTCTCGTTGTCCCACGAATCAGCTCTCATCAACTGGGCCTGGAGCACAACTTGCGAACCCAGTGCCTGGCGAGCTTCGCCCAGATCACCGATGATTCGCACCGGGACAGGCCCTCGAGCTAAGGTCTCGCCTGCCAGTGCCTCGAGGCTCCCCGGGGCGCTCTTGTCCCCTGGCATGAACGTTCCAGTGAGTCTCACGGTTGCCGCGACATTTTCTCCGTCAAGGGCAACGAGCATGGCCTGGTCGCGTGTCGCGCTCCCCACTGCCACAACGCCCACCATTACGGTGGCAACGAGCAGTGCGGGCACGACCGTGTCAAGCCAGCTCGCAGGCGTGATCCGGGAGAGAACAAGAATTAGGAGTGACAACCCCACACCCACAAGAACCAGCCAGGCTGATGGTCGCGTCCATGTTCCCAGGGCGCAGGCGAGCCATCCTGCCCCCGCGAGCGGAAGCATGCGGAAGTCCCGCAGGGTCCTCACGGGACGACCAGAGCGCGAAACCCTTCGAGCGTTGTGGGACCAATCCCAGAAACAGCCAGCACGTCATCAACACTCGTGAAGGGACCGTTTTCCTCCCGCCAAGCAATGATGCGAGCCGCTGTGGCGGGGCCGACTCTGGGGAGCGTCTCTAACTCCGCGCTGGTACCCCTCGACAAGCTGACAAGCCCTGGCGGGGCATCGATGGATACCAAAGCCGGTTCATCTGCCCCTGAGGGCACCACAATCTGCTCGCCGTCAAAGAGCACCCGAGCCAAGTTGATACCCGAGAGAACGGCATCCTCTCTGGCCCCTCCCGCCTTGGCCAGGGCATCGATAATGCGGGAATTCTGCGGAAGCTCGATCACGCCGGGTGATTGCACAGCACCGACAACATGAACCACCACTGTTAATTCCGTGGGAACCGAAAGGTCTTCTGCCTGGGCCACCGCCTCCTCCTGGCTTGCAACGACCACACTGGGGATTGGTGTGGCAGAGCGAAAGATGTGGGAACCAACCGCCACCACGACAATCAGCGCGACGAGACCAAGGCCAGCACCCAGGGCCACCTTCCATCGATGCCTTCGGGCCCCCGGTGGCCGCTCGAAATAGTCGTCATCGAGGCCATCATCAGCACTGTCAACCAGCCTGGATGAACTACTGGTGCTCTCAAGAAAATCCCACAGTGTTTGCCTGGCCGTCACAGGGTGAGGTTAGACCGTTGATTCCCGTGCTCCTCAGCGTTAGCTCCGGAGGCCCCAAAAACCTCGCGGCGCGCACCGCTGTGGACGACTAGTCAGCGACGTTGATGGCCACAACCTTGGGCGCGCGAACGACCACGTTGACAATCGTCTTACCCGAGAGTGCTCGCTGGATTGCCTCGGTGCCAAGCGCCAGCTTTTCTAGTTCCTCGGCAGGAATGCCCGGTGAGACATCCACCCGGTCACGCACCTTGCCATTGACTTGAATGATGGCGGTGACCGAATCCTCGACGAGGAGGCTCTGGTCGGGCTCTGGCCAAATCTGAAGGGCAACGCTTGGCTGGTGGCCAAGCCGTTCCCACATGTCCTCAGCAGTGTGAGGGGCGAACATCGAAATTGCTAGCGCGATGGCCTCGGTTGCTTCACGAACAGCGGGATCGGCACCACCGGGGCCAGTATCAATTGCTTTCCTAGTGTGGTTCACCATTTCCATGGTTCTCGCCACCGCGACATTGAACTTGAAAGCTTCGATGAGGCCGGGGATATCAGCGAGAAAGCGGTGCAAGGCTCGGCGTAGTTCACTATCGCCGCCCTCTGGCGAGGTGCCCGGCGCACTGGTCACATCACCGGAGAGGCGCCATGCGCGAGCGAGGAACTTCTGGGATCCCACCGGCGAGACGTCTCGCCAGTCGATGTCATCTTCGGGAGGGCCGGCAAAGGCCATGGTCAAGCGCACTGCGTCCACGCCATAAGCATCGAGTTCCTCCGAGAAGTACACAAGGTTGCCCTTGGACTTACTCATCTTGGCGCCATCGAGAATTACCATGCCCTGGTTCAACAGCGAGCTGAAGGGCTCCTCGAAGCCCAGATAGCCAAGGTCGTGGAGCACCTTAGTAATGAACCGCGCGTAGAGAAGGTGCAGGATGGCGTGCTCAACCCCGCCGACATACTGGTCGACGGGGGCCCACTGCTTGACCTTGTCGACATCGAAGGCTTGGGTGTCGTCGTGCGCGCTCAAGAAGCGCAGGAAATACCAGGAGCTATCCACAAAAGTGTCCATGGTGTCGGCGTCTCTGGTGACGGCGACACCGTTGTGAATTTGGTTTACCCACTCAGAGACCGCGCCAAGGGGCGAGGATCCCTTGGGCGTCAGGTCGAGGCCTTCTGTGGCTGGCAATAACACAGGGAGTTGATCCTGAGGGACAGCAATCTCCTCTCCCCCTGGCCCATACATAATCGGAATCGGTGTACCCCAGAAGCGTTGTCTGGAGATCAACCAGTCCCGGAGGCGGTACGTGGTTGCCCTGCGGCCGGTTCCTTTGGCTTCCAGGTCATCGATAATTCTGGATATGGCCTCGGCTTTGCCAAGTCCATCAAGTGAAGCGGAGTTCACCATGACGCCATCGCCTGCGAGTGCCAGGCGAGTCGTCACTGGGTCCCGCTCGGCGAGCGAACCACCGTCATCACCCTCGTGTGTGGGGTCCAACACCACCCGAATCGGCAGTGTGAAAGTCAGAGCGAAGTCCAAGTCACGCTGGTCATGTGCGGGCACCGCCATGATGGCGCCGGTCCCGTAGTCAGCCAACACATAGTCAGCAACCCAGATGGGAAGACGCTCGCCGTTCACTGGATTAGTGGCATAGCGCTCAAGGAACACGCCGGTTTTCTCGCGGCTGGCGTCCTGGCGGTCGATTTCCGACGTGCGCTGAGTTTGCTCAAGATACGCCTGGAACGCGGCCTTGACCTCGTCACTGGCTCCCTGCACTAGCTCTTCGGCGAGGTCTGAATCAGGTGCGACGACCATAAACGTTGCGCCATAGAGTGTGTCGGGCCTGGTGGTGAAGACGGTGAGCGGTGTGTCCCTGTGCTCAATCGCAAATTCCACTTCAGCGCCCTGAGAGCGACCAATCCAGTTGCGCTGCATTGCCAACACCTTGGCTGGCCAGCGACCCTCAAGGGTGTCAAGATCATCGAGTAGCCGGTCGGCGTAATCGGTGATCTTGAAATACCACTGGGTCAACTTCTTCTTGACCACCATCGCGCCGCTGCGATCAGAGGTGCCATCGGGCAAAACTTGCTCGTTCGCGAGCACGGTCTGGTCGACCGGGTCCCAGTTCACCCACGAGTCCTTGCGATAGGCGAGGCCTTTTTCGTACAGCGTCAGGAAAAGCCACTGGTTCCACCGGTAATACTCAGGATCAGAGGTGTGAAGAACGCGGGTCCAGTCGAAGGAAGCCGCATAGCGCTTCATCGAGGCCTTTTGCTGGGCGATATTTTGGTAGGTCCACTCTCTGGGGTCGACACCGCGCTTAATGGCCGCATTCTCAGCGGGCAGGCCAAAAGAATCCCAGCCAATCGGGTGAAGCACCTGGTAACCGCGAAGACGCCAATAGCGCGCGACTACGTCGCCGAGGGCATACACCTCGGCATGCCCCATGTGAAGGTCCCCCGAGGGATAGGGGAACATGTCCAAAATGTATTTCTTTGGCCTCGGGTCATCGCCATCGAGAACCGTGAAGGGCGCGGTCTTTTCCCACAGTGCCGCCCACTTAGCTTCCATGGCGCGAAAGTCATAGGCACCCTCGTGCTCGGGTACAGGGCTATCGGGGCTCGTAGTCACCGGTCAAGAATACTCAACTTGTTCATGCCCTAGCGCCCGAAGAAACGGCATCGCCTTGATTCCCACTTCTGCAATCTCGCTATCAGGATCACTGAGCGCCGTAATGCCGCCACCCACACCGATCGATAGCCCCCGATTGGTGATCACGGCGGTGCGAATCGTCATTGCAAGGGTGGCGCTGCCATCAGCCCGCCAGACCCCCCACACACCCGAGTAGTAACCCCTGGGGGCTCGTTCCCAACCGGCCAGAAGCTCGACAGCCCGGCGCTTCGGCGCGCCGGTCATCGAGCCCGCGGGAAAAGAAGAATCAATCAGGTCGACGAGGTCAGCATCGTTGCGCAATTGGCCAGTGACGGTGCTCACCAACTGATGAACCGATGCGTAGCTCTCCACCACCATGAGCTCGGGAACTGCCACACTGCCCGTGTCACAGACCACCGAGAGGTCGTTACGCATCAAATCAACAATCATCAGGTTCTCTGCCTGTTCTTTGTCACTCCCGCGGAGCTCATCGGCCAGGCGCTGATCGTCTTCGGGAGTGACACCCCGAGGACGCGTGCCCTTAATGGGTCGGGTGGTGACGACGCCTCCAGACGACACGTCGAGAAACGTCTCAGGGCTCGCGCTGACGAGGCTCAGTTCGCCCGCGCGAATCACACCTTGATGGTGGGTGGGATTACTCTGACGAATTACTCGGTGCAGAGCGATTGGATCAATATCGGCCTCCACATGAAGCTGTGTCGTCACACACAGCTGGTAGGCCTCTCCCTCGGTGATGGCTTTTTTGGCCTCGGAAATAATCTCGCGGTAGCGCTTGGTGGAATCCCGCCAGATGATTAGGGGTGCCCGGGGCAGCACGGGCTCTGGGAGAGTCGGGGCAGTGGCGAGGCAGTGCGCTGTGGCATCACGCCACTGGACCAGTTCGCCCTCCCACCGCTCACCCAGCGCATAGAGTGTGGCTGAAGCGCTTCGGTGGTCAATGGCCACCACTCGATCGACCATCAGTGCAATCGGCTCCGATTGTCGACCATCGGCGGGAAGTGTGAGTCCCAGGGTGTCTGCCCCAAGCTCGTAAGGAAGCACAAGAACAAGGCCGAGTGGTAGAGGCCCGATTGCCGCGGCGTCGACGCTGGGAAGTTCGGAATGTGCCGCGCGCAGAGCGTCCCTCCAGTGGGGACCCTCGACCATCACCGGAGAACCCGAGGCCAGGTAACTAACACCGCGACCGCGCTCACCCTGGTCGTCCCACCACAGTGCGTAAGGCGCATCGCCGTAGAGAGAGACAAAGGCCGCCGACACGTCGTGCGTGCCCGGCAGAGAGTGCCAAAGCAGCCCGCTCGTCATAGCCTTAGCCTATGAGCACACGCCTGTTTAGCTTCTCGGGTGAAGCGCTGGGAGCCATTGAGTGGTGCGACCCAGGAGCGAGGGAAACCCTAGTGGCTGAATCGTGGCGGGTGGAATCAGGCGAGGCGGTTGCGCTCTCGCGCCACCGGACCCGATTCTGTGACTCAGCCATAAAACACGGGCTGGACAGCGCCACGCTTGATGCATTCTGGGATCTCGTCATGGCAACTATCCCCCGCGAAGGCTCGTGGTTCCCACGGGTTGAAGTCGGGGCAACCCCTGGCGGACCGACCCTGCGTTATCGCGAGCGCCCAGCGCCAGAGTGGCTGTCAGAGGCCGTGGTCGCTCGTGCTGAGCATGACCCCAGAACCACCCCGCTCACCAAAGGCCCAGACCTCGATGCACTGATGGCCCTGCGACGGTCGGTGGCGCACACGGGCGCCACCGAAGCGCTGATCTTCTCCCCTGAGGGGACCATCGTCGAGGGCGCCTACAGCACCATCGTGATGATTCCACCGGGCGGCCACGAACTCAGAATCGTGCCACGGACCGTTCCCCGAATCCCCAGTGTCACCGAGGCGGTCATCACCGACATCGCAACTCGCCGAGGTGTAGCAGTTGTTGAAGCGCACAGCACTCTCAATGATTGTGAGGGTAGTGGCCTGTGGGTTCTGAGCGCCCTCCATGGAATCCGTGTTGCCAACGGTTTTCCCGGTGGACCACAATTGTCCGCCGATATGGCCCGTCGAGACGAGTGGCAGGCGAGGTGGTGGGAAACCCGGGAACCACTCCCGTGAATTCTCACCCTTCACGCAATAGACTCCGAGTCATATGAATGAGGTCCTCAACGCCATACTCGACTTCGTTGAGGGCGTTCCCCCCGTCTGGCGCACTCTGGTCGCAGGTGTTGCCGTCATGCTCGAAACCAGTGTTTTGCTGGGCCTCATCGTTCCAGGCGACACCATTGTCTTGGTCTCCAGTACTGGAGTCACCACGGTGCTTCAATACATCTTCATGGCAGTCGCCATCGTGCTTGGTGCTCTAGTGGGCGAATCCATCGGTTTTGGCCTTGGCAGAATCTTCGGACCAAAGCTTCGCGCCAGCTGGTTGGGTCAAAAAATTGGTGATGAACGGTGGGAGAAAGCAGACCGGTTCGTGAAGCGCCGGGGTGGCATCGCAGTCTTTATCTCGCGCTTTCTTCCGGTGTTTCACTCGGTCGTCCCCCTCACTGCTGGCATGACACCGATGCAGTATCGAACGTTTATGGCCTGGACTACTCCCGCGTGCATCATCTGGGCTTTCCTGTATGTGTCCATTGGCTCGGGAGCTGCTGAAACCTACCGCGAACTGCAAGACACGGTGTCCTGGGCGGGATGGATTTTCGTCGGAATCTTCGTAGTCGCTATAGGGTTCATCGCGTTGATGAAGCACCTGCTCCACCGCTATTCACACATGGAAGACGACGCTCCCGAGGCGTCCACCAAGAGGTAACCCGTCAGAAACGGAAAGAGGGGCCGGGCCCATGGCCCAACCCCTCATGCCCGAATCGGTCTTTAGAAGCCGTTCTCAGAAAGCCACGCAGCGGCAATGTCTGCCGCTGATAACTGGTCTTTGATGCTCTGAAGATTCAGCGCAACCAAGGCCTCGGGGGTCAAGGCAAGGCTGATCGGGTCGATGATTGCAGCAAGCTCGGCTGCAACATCGCTCGAGGCAATCGGCACCACGTTGGAGGCTAGGAACAGGCCTTCGGGGTCTGCCAGAGTGACGAGGCCAAACTCGGCAATGCGAGGGTCACCGCTATAGACGTTGGCGAGCGAAATGACGCCCTCCAGCAGTGCGTCGACGGTGATGTCACCTGTGGCATCAAACGCAACCACGACACCGTAGGTCTCCAGGAGACCGGTGGGGCCATAGGGGCGCTCTTCAAGCTCAGGAGCCCCTCCCAAGACGAGTCCGTCGATTCCTGCCAAGTCAGCGATGCTGACCAGGTTGTTCTCCGCTGCGAACTCAGCCGTGACGTTATAAGAGTCCTGATCGGTTGCCGGCGACATCGCCAGAGCAGTCAGGCCCTCAGGGAGGGCACCCTGCAGCTCCTCATAGACCTCGTCGGCCTGGGTGGCCATCGTCTCGGGAGCGTAATACTGCAGGAGGTTCCCGGTGTACTCCGGGAACAGATCAACCGCACCGGATTCAAGCTCAGGCAGGTAAGCATCGCGCTGGCCAATCTGGAACTTGCGCTCTACCTCATAACCGCCAGATTCCAGGGCCTGGGCATAAATCTCGGCGATGATCTCGTTGGAGTAGTAGGCCTGCGAGCCGACCACAATGACCTCTGTCATCATCGGAGCCGCTTCCATCTCGGGGGCTTCATCCTCGGCCGCTGCCGCGCAGCCAGAGAGGACTAAGGCTGCGCTTGCAAGCGCAGCAGTGAGGCTAGTTCTAATCGTGGTCGATGTCATTATTTCTCCTCGCTATATCCACCATACGTGTCCTTGTGCCCTCCGGGGACATCTGCGCTACCTGGCCCGAACATCTGCCAGGCGGCCCACACGAACTCCTCGGGGAGTGGCCAATCTAGTCGCTAAAGCTAAGAAAGCGTCGAGTGTCAGGGCGAGTGCGACAATCACGATTGCCGCACCCACTGTCTGGTCAAACCTGCGAAGCGGTATTCCCTGGATGATGTCGTAACCAAGACCACCTAAACCGACATAGGCAATCAAGGTGGCAGTGGCGACGATTTGCAGCACTGACTGCCGAAGACCGCCGAGAAGAACCGGCAACGACAGGGGCGCTTCTACCCGCCACAGAATCTGCCACTCGGTCATTCCCTGCGCCCCTGCCGCATCAATCACGGTGCGCGGTATTTGGTGAATGCCGGAATAGGCCCCAGCGAGCAGGGGGGGAATTCCTAGAACCACCAGCGCCCACACCGCCGCAGTTTCTCGGCCGCTAACGCCAAACAGCAACACCAAGAGAAGAATCAGGCCAAAGGACGGTAGCGCCCTGGCAGCCCCGGCCAACCCCACCAACCAGGTTGAGCCCCTGGTGGTGTGACCGACGAAATAGCCTGCCGGGATTGCAACGAGGGCCGCCACGACAACGGCAAGACCGGTGTAGTAGAGGTGCTCCATCACCCTCTGCGGAAGAGAGCCATCACCACTCCACTGTTCGGACTCAGAGAGCCATACCAGGGCATCGCGCAGAACGTCCATTTAGCGGACCGCCACCCTCTGAGCTTCAGTGCCAACACGGTTCCACGGCATCACAATGCGGCCAAGCACAACCAGGAGGGTGTCTAAGAGCACTGCGATGACCACGGTCATCACCACTCCGGTGGCAACCTCAGCAATGATTCGCCTTTGGAAACCATCGGTGAAAAAGTATCCGAGGCTCTGGACTCCCACCAGCACCCCGACAGTGACCATACTGACCGTGCTGACCGCCACCACACGAACACCAGCCAGGAGGACCGGTCCGGCCAGTGGCAACTCCACAGAGAAAAACCTGCCCCATTCGGCATAGCCAACTGCTGTGGCGGCACGAAGGGCTGCGGGCTCAATGCTCGCAAACGCATCGGATGCTGTGCGCACCATGATGGCAATTGCATACACGCTCAACGCGATGATCACGTTGGCCTCACTCAAAACCGAAATCCCCACCAGTGGGGGAATGAGCATAAAGAGCGCGAGCGAGGGGATGGTGTAGAGCAAGCCCACTGCGCCGAGAATCAGAGGCTTCGGCCAGGCAAAACGATGGGCCAACCACCCCAGTGGGATAGCCATCAGCACACCAATGACAATAGGGATGATGGCGAGCCTCAGGTGATCTAGTGTCAATGACAAAATCACATCGCTATTGTCAATTACCCAGTCCACGCTAGGGACCCTCCACCAAACGCCCGGCGACCCTTTGATCCGAATCCACAACAATTCTCTGTCCCTCGCGGTTCTCGATGTGGAGGGCCCGCTTGCCGCGATCAGCCCCGATAAAGGCCTCGACAAAATCGTTGGCCGGTGCCGCCAGAATGTCAACCGGTGCGCCCCGCTGAATCACCACTGCTCCAGTATCAAGAATCACCACCTGGTCACCCAGCAGAAATGCTTCGTCGATGTCGTGGGTGACAAACAACACTGTCTTGGCCAGTTTTTTCTGCACGGCCAGCAATTCCTGTTGGAGATCGGAGCGCACAAGAGGGTCAACCGCACCAAAAGGCTCATCCATCAACATGATGTTGGGGTCAACAGCAAGAGCGCGAGCCACGCCCACTCGCTGCTGCTGGCCGCCGGAGAGTTGGGCTGGGTATCGGCCCAGCAGTTCGAGGTCAAGTCCGACAGTTGCCATCAGCTCATCAACGCGGGCGCGACGCAGAGCAGGCTTGACCCCTCGCAATTTCTGAACGGTTTGGATGTTCTCACTCACGGTCCTGTGTGGCAGGAGTCCGCCGCTTTGCATCACGTAGCCGATACTGCGGCGCAGCTCGACAGGGTCCAGGGATGCAACGTTCGTGTCATCAATAAAGACGCTTCCGCCGCTCGGGTCTACCATGCGATTGACCATCCGCAAGAGCGTGGTCTTTCCGCAACCACTCGAGCCGACGAGGACCGTAATCGAGCCGGTTAGCACTTCTAGGCTGAAATCCTGAACTGCTTCAGTCCCGGACGGGTATTCCTTTCGGACGTGCTCGAAGCGAATCATCAGAAGGCATCCCCGCAGTCAGTGGAATCAAAGCGTGAACCCCTAGTCAATCAGGCGAGTGGGAATAGAGCGACCCAGGCTAAAAGTCGGCGACCGCCAAACGTCCCATCCTGCGTGCTT
>CAEZTM010000013.1_pt1 | contig 22236 bp, 24 predicted proteins | sample 7264211 | NCBI WGS metagenome assembly CAEZTM01 (sample SAMEA6813804, study PRJEB35770) | uncultured Actinomycetes bacterium | biome: Freshwater; feature: Freshwater reservoir; material: water | place: Czech Republic | collected 2017-08-18 | depth 0.5m m | reverse complement strand
GCGAGCAGGCCGCCAGGTCAAGAAGTCTGTTCTCGAGCTTGGTGGCTCGGACGCGTTCATCGTGATGCCCTCTGCAGACCTCGAGCAGGCCGCCACAGTGGCAGTCACAGCGCGCATTCACAATAACGGGCAGTCCTGCATCGCAGGCAAGCGCTTTATCGTTCACGCAGATGTCTATGACCAGTGGGTACCACTATTCACCCAGAAAATGGCAGCCCTCATCATGGGCGACCCGATGAACGAGGAAACCCAGGTCGGCCCGCTTGCGACTAAGAACGGTCAGAAAGACATCGCCGACCTGGTCGACGATGCCAAGGCCAAGGGCGCCAACGTTCTCCTCGGTGGCGACATGCCCGAGGGCCCGGGGTTTTACTACCCGCCGACCATCATCGAGGCAATCACCCCAGAGATGAGACTGACTATGGAGGAAGCCTTCGGCCCACTTGCCAGCGTCTATCGGGTGGAGAGCAAGGAAGAAGCGATACGCATCGCCAACCAAACAACCTTTGGTCTGAGCTCAGCACTGTGGAGCACCAGCGACGAGGACTTTGACTACTTCATGAAAGAACTCGACGCTGGCGCCGTCTTCATCAACGGCATGACCATCTCCTACCCTGAGCTTCCCTTTGGCGGCATCAAAGACTCTGGCTTTGGTAGAGAACTCGGTGTCGCCGGTATTCGTGAGTTCACGAACCTCAAGACAATCTGGAAAGGCTAAGCAGCCGAGTCAACCTTGCTGGGCTGAGTCCACAGCACAATCATCACCACGGTCCCAATCACCGGAGCCAGGCCGACAAAAATCAGTTGCCAGGCGAAACCTGCATCACGAAGCCTGCGAACGCCCACCGCCAGGTAGGGGACAATGATTGCCAGGAACCAGAGCCATCCGAGCACGTCCCACAGCGCGGATGCACCAAGGCTCACGAGCACCACAAACAGGTTGAACCACCAGAACTCGGACCTCGACGCTCTCCCCGTGAATTCTGAATACTTCTGAAAGCCTGTGGTGATCGCGGTTCCGAAATTCATGTTTTCTCCCGTAGTGGATGTAACGCCAGCCTAGACCGTGCCGGAGAGTGAACCGCTAGCGTTAGTTCATGGCTGGTGACCATTACTTCTCCCCCGACCCGCAGAGCGCTCTTCGCACATCAGTGCGCTCGCTGTCACTGCGCGGGCACGAGGTAACCCTGGAAACAGCCTCGGGGACCTTCAGCCCCGGCGGTCTTGATGCCGGTACTGAAGTGTTGCTGAAATATGCTCCCGCGGTACCCCACAGCGGAACCCTTCTAGATATCGGATGTGGTTGGGGGCCACTCACTGTGGCACTTGCGCTGGAAGCGCCCGGGGCATCGGTGTTTGGAGTTGATGTGAACGACCGCGCCCTCCATGTGGCCCACGACAACGCAGAGAACCTCGGGCTCACAAACGTCACAGTCGGGCAACCCGAGAGCGTTCCCAGCACCCTCACTTTTGACCTCATCTGGTCGAACCCACCGATTCGGGTGGGGAAGAAAGCCCTCCACGACATTCTGGCGTTGTGGTTGCCGCGCCTTAGCGCAGGCGCGGAGGCCTACCTGGTGGTTGCCAAAAAGCTGGGTGCAGATTCACTGCTGGAGTGGCTCAACTCCGGTGCGATTCCTGGGATTCGCTGCGAACGCGTCGAGACGTCCCGTGGCTACAGAATCCTTCTTGTGACCAAAACCTAAATTGTCACCTGAGTCGTAAAAACTAGCTCGGCAGGACCCGACAGGCTCACGTGCTCGCCTTCTTCCGTGGGGAACATTCGAACTCCGACGACTCCTCCGGGAACTTCGACCTTCCAGTGATGGGGCGCCTGGTCCCCCGCCCAGTGCCGCGTGGCAAGGGCGGCGGCAATAGCCCCCGTGCCACAGGATTGAGTTTCGCCAACGCCACGCTCAAACACCCGCATCCGTATGTGGCCGATTCCATCAGTCATCAGCGGGTCAGCGGGGACAACAAACTCGATATTGGCGCCCTGTGCCGGCTCCGGGTCAAGGGTTGGCCGACTCGAGAGGTCAAGTTCCTCAAGTTCTTGCATCGACGCGAGTGCCACCACCACATGGGGATTAGGGCAGGTAATGGAAAGAGACGGCCTCGGAACCTCAAGCCCCCTGGCTTTCACGATGGGGTCAACTCCGGTCAACGACCAGCGACCCATGTCGGCCTGGTAGTGACCACTCGGGGATTTCGTCACATCCACTACGCCGGCTCGTGTCGCGATGGGAAGGGTCCCCCCAGGCTCGAGAGTCACCAAACCCTCCGCCAGCAAGTAGTCCACAAAGACCCGAATACCATTGCCACACATCTCAGAAACTGACCCGTCCGCGTTGCGGTAATCCATGAACCACTGCGCCTCTGGTTCCACCTCCAACAGGTGGGAAACCTCAGGACTTGAGGCAGTGTGGGCGGCTCGAATTACCCCATCGCCACCGACCCCGCGATGGCGATCAGCGAGTTGTCGATACTGCGCCGGACTGAGATCGAATGCGTCCTCGGGGTCGCGAAAGAGGACAAAATCATTAGCAGTGCCGTGACCTTTGGTCACGGTGATGGTGAGGGAAGACTGCGCCACCCCTACAGACTACGCCAGGCCCCTCACCGACTAGAGGACAGTAGCGCCAGAGCCTGCGGGACCGCGTGAGGGTCACCGGACTCGAACCACAGGGTGTCCGCGCTCCTGCCAAACCACGACACTTGGCGCCTGGCATAGCGACGGGTTAGCGATTGCGTTTCCTCAATGGCCTCAGGCTCACTCATCGAACCAGCGATGACGGCAAGGCACTGTTGGTAACCGATTGCCCGAGAGGCGGTAACGCCAGACTCAATACCCCGTGGAATCAGCCCCCGCACCTCGTCCACGAGCCCAGCAACCCACATGGCCTTCACACGATTATCCAATCGCTCAACCAAGAGTTCTCGAGGGGTCCGCAACCCCATCACCACGGTGTGTGGATACCAGGGTTTGTGCTCGGCATCGAGACCAGCGCCAAAGGGTTTTCCAGTCAGGGTAACCACTTCCAATGCCCTAATTACTCTCCGCGCGTTCTTAGGGTCGATGGCGGCCGCAGCCAGAGGGTCTTTCACCCGAAGCTCCTCGACCAGAGCATCTGGACCCTCGCCTACCCACCTGGCTTCCAGCGATTCCCGGAGGGCTTTATCGGTCCCAGGGAACTCAAATTCATAAAGGACCGACGACACATAAAGCCCCGATCCCCCGACCATCAGCGGGATAACTCCGCGACTCAGGATTTCCACAATCGTGGCGCGTGCAATGGCCTGGTAGTCGGCGACACTCGCTTCCTTCGTCACCTCCCACACATCAAAAAGGTGATGGGCAATCCCGCCACGCTGACCGGGCGCGAGTTTTGCGGTTCCGATGTCCATACCCCGATACAGCTGCATGGCATCGGCATTAACAATCTCCACGGGTCGTCCGGACTCAATCAGAGCCTCGGCTAAAGAGAGCGCGAATGCGCTCTTGCCCGTGCCCGTGGCTCCCACGACGGCCACCAGGGGTGGCCGGGGGTGAGTCTCGGTGCCTGGAGTGGACTGCGCGAGCGACACGGTCTAGTTGCCAGAAACAGGTAGCGCGGGCATGCCAAGACTCACTGGTGTGACCCCAGCGGACGGCTTCCGCACGGGAGCCCCACAGCTCTCTGCCTGCCAGCGATCCCAGGCGTCACCGGCCCGGGTCGGGCGCAGCACATAGGCTTCCGCACTTGGCGAATCCGCAAGGAGGAAATAGGGCTTCGCCTCGGTCACGGTCACGGTCACCACATCGCCAGGACGCGGGGATGTGGCACCCTGCGGGATGGAGAAGTGGCCAAGTCGGCCATCTTCTGCGCGGCCGGAGAGCCGGTGGGTCTGGCCGTCTTTGCGGCCCTCGTCGTTAGCCACCAAGAGATTCACGGTTCTACCGATCAGAGCTTGGTTTTCTTCCCAGCCAATCTGGTTCTGGCGCTCGACGAGGCGTTCATAACGCTCCTGGACAACGACCTTCGGGATCTGGTCTGGCATCGTCGCAGCCGGAGTGCCCTCGCGAATCGAATACTGAAAGGTGAAGGCCGTCGCGAATCGCGCCGTGTTCACCACCGCGAGGGTGTCCTCGAAGTCTGCCTCCGTCTCACCGGGGAATCCCACGATGATGTCGGTCGTGATAGCAGCGTGAGGAATCTTGGCTCTCACGCGATCGAGAATCCCCAGGAATTTTTCGCTCCGATAGCTGCGCCTCATGGCCTTCAGAATCCGGTCGGAACCCGACTGCAAGGGCATGTGGAGCTGTGGCATAACCTGAGGCGTTTCTGCCATCGCGTCGATGACGTCATCGGTAAAGGCGGCGGGGTGGGGGCTAGTGAAACGAATACGCTCAAGCCCGTCAATCTTTCCGGCGGCGCGCAAGAGCTTGCCAAAGGCGAGTGTGTCGCCAAACTCAACGCCGTACGTGTTGACGTTTTGCCCCAGCAGGGTTACCTCGATGGCGCCATCAGCAACCAGGGCCTCAATCTCTGAGAGGACTTCCCCCGGCCGGCGGTCCATTTCTTTGCCTCGCAGGCTTGGGACAATACAAAACGTGCACGTGTTGTTGCACCCGACCGAGATGGACACCCAGCCCGCGTAACTGGAATCCCTTTTTGTGGGCAAAGTCGATGGGAAAGTCTCGAGCGCTTCGACAATCTCAATTTCCGCGGCACCATTGTGGCGCGAGCGCTCCAGGAGCGCTGGCAAAGAGCCCATGTTGTGGGTTCCAAAGACAACGTCCACATACGGCGCCTTCGCAAGAATCGTCGACTTGTCTTTTTGAGCTAAACATCCACCCACCGCAATCTGCATGCCGGGATGTTCCCTCTTTAATGACGCAAGGTGCCCCAAAGTTCCATAGAGCTTGTTATCGGCGTTTTCCCTCACAGCACAGGTATTGATGACGACGACATCGGCAAGAACACCGGACTCGGCAGGCCGATACCCAGCCGCCTCAAGCGAGCCAGACATTCGCTCGGAATCGTGGACATTCATTTGGCAACCAAAAGTGCGCACCTCGTAGGAGCGCGCGTGGTTGACCTCGAGCGATGCGAAGAGCTCCGCGGCCCGCGCCCTCGCCTCAGTTTCGTTGGTGAGTGTCACGCTGCCCATTCTACGAGGGCGAAGAATTCACGTGCGGCCGGGCGGGACCTCACCGCAACACGGGCTCGGAGGATGCGCCCTCATCGTGCTGCACTAATCGCTCAGCGCAGCACCTCGTCGACGAGGCTATAGATGTCGTTGCCCGAATACCCACGCCGCTGCAGATAAGCGACAAGTCTGCGTTTAGCTACCTCGGGAGCTAGCGAGCGCAGGGCGCGAGCGCGGTCTTGCGCAAGCTCGCGCAAGCGAGCGCTCTCATCCTCGTTGCTCACGCCCTCCAAGGCTCCGGCGATCACCGAGGGAGAAATTCCGCGCTGGCGCATTTTGTCAGCGGCACCTCGGCGGCCAAGGCCTTGTCTCACAACGTACTTGTCGACCAGGTTGGCTGCTAATTCAACATCGTCAATCAGGCCCTGGCGCTCCAGGGTGCTGATCTCCTCTTGCACCACGTCCTCGGGAAGATCGCGAGCGACCAGTCTCTCTTCGATCTCCTGTTTCGAGACCCCCCTGGTGGCTAGGGCATGAAGGGCGACGTTACGGGCACGCTGGCGAACGCGTTCACTCGGATTGGCATCGCCCGTGTTGGCTGTGGGCTCACCACTCGAGTTCTGGGACACAGCATCATCTCCTTCAGAGGGCGTTACCGGCGTGGCGAGGGGTATCACCACGGCCTCTCGGGTGGTGCTTCTGGAGGGGGGAGAGACCCGCTCTACGGGGAACGCGATGATGGTGGCTTCGCGTTCCCCGTGAACGAAGGGGATGCTCACGCTCTAGGCTCCCTGAGCTTGGCGTTCGCTAATTTTCTCCTCGAGTGATTCGACAGGAGCCACAGGCTCTGCTTCGTCAACAGGCGGTACGGCAGCAAGCTGCCCGACACCCAGTGCGGCAAGAATCTTGCGCTCGATCTCGTTGGCAACCTCCTTGTGTTCGATGAGGTAGCCTCGCGCGTTTTCTTTACCCTGTCCGAGCTGATCGCCGTCGTAGGTGTACCAAGCGCCAGACTTCTTGACAATCTCGTGCTCGACGCCAAAGTCAATCAAGCTACCCTCACGAGAAATACCCGTGCCGTAGAGAATGTCGAATTCCGCCTGCTTGAAGGGCGGTGCCATCTTGTTCTTGACGACCTTGACGCGAGTGCGGTTACCCACAGCCTCTGTGCCCTCTTTCAAGGTTTCAATTCGGCGAATATCAAGGCGGACTGACGCGTAGAACTTGAGCGCTTTACCACCGGACGTCGTTTCCGGGCTGCCGAAGAAGACACCAATCTTTTCGCGAAGCTGGTTGATGAAGATCATGGTCGTGCCGGTCTGGTTCAGACCACCCGTGAGCTTCCGAAGAGCCTGGGACATCAGGCGAGCCTGGAGACCGACATGGGTGTCCCCCATGTCGCCTTCAATTTCAGCGCGAGGCACCAAGGCGGCAACGGAGTCGATAACCACCAAATCCACAGACCCAGAGCGCACCAACATGTCGGCAATCTCCAAAGCCTGCTCACCGGTGTCGGGTTGGGACACGAGCAACTGGTCGATGTCAACACCCAAGTTCTTGGCGTAGTCGGCGTCCAAAGCGTGCTCCGCGTCGATGAAGGCTGCGATCCCGCCTTGGGCCTGGACATTAGCGATGGCGTGGAGAGTCAGGGTCGTCTTACCCGAGGACTCTGGGCCATAAATCTCAATAATGCGCCCCCGTGGTAAACCGCCAACCCCCAACGCAACATCCAAGGCGATGGAACCGGTGGGAATCACGGCGATGGGAGGACGCTCGTCCGAACCCAGTCGCATGACCGAGCCCTTACCGAACTGTCGATCTATCTGCGCGAGGGCTGTTTCTAATGCTTTCTCGCGGTCTGTTGATGCTGTCATTGCGTTCTCTCTTTCCAGTAGTGCTCGGCTGCCTATCGGCTGTCGTCCTCCACCACACCCCGTAAGGCGTAGGGTCTCTCGACAAGGCGGGTGATGCAGGGAGCGGGCTTGAGCCTAAGCCGAACCTCAGACACCGCTGGTGGCTGAGGTTGATGCTGTGGAGTTAGCGTGCTTCCTTCATCACTGTGGACGAGAGTACCGCTATTCGAACGAATATTCGAATGATTATCCTGGCGTGTCGCCAAGAGGTTCACTAAGACCAACGCCCTGCTGACGCCCCAGCGGTACGTGCATCGCCCCGCACAGAGCAAGCCACACCCGCTTCGGCGCAATGCCAGCGTCAAGAGCCTGTTGAGCCGTCCGATCACCCAGGGAATCCATGACTAAATCGCGAATCAGTGCCCGGCCTTGAAAAGGGCCAAATTCATCGTCCACGGCAATAAAAAACTCGCTATGGGTCACGAATTGTGCCTAGCGAACCGCCATGTCGGAATCAAACTGGGCCACCAGCTCGTCCGGCAAGGTGTCGGGCACGCTGGAGCGGGGGACAAAGTCCTCGAACATGGCGAGGCGGTCGCCGACCTCGTGCATGATGACGGATAGTGGCATGTCAAGAGCATCGGCAATAGACGCAAGAATCTCGCTGGAAGCCTCTTTCTGGCCTCGCTCAACCTCGCTCAAATAACCCAGCGCAACGTTCGCGCGGCTTGAAATTTGACGGAGAGTCGCACCCTTTTGTTGGCGAAAATCGCGTAATACGTCACCAATTTCATGTCTGACCAGAACCATGTGTGCACCTCCTCTTTCACTCTAGATGTGGACAAGACTACCCACAACTTCTGACGGATAACCCTCAGGAATGCTGTGTAATTGCTGTGGCATTACTCAAGCCAACTCCAGGGCGCAGGGGTTTATTCCCGCATCGCCAGGGCGTCATAGAGCGCCAACAGCGCTGCGCGCCGCGCGGCACTGCGAATTTCAGCACGGTCGCCCTCAACCTGGACCTCACGCACCATGGTGCCAAGCTCGCCCCCCGCCAGAGCAACAAAAAAAAGTCCCGGCTTCGCACCGCTGACAGGATCCGGGTCAGGGCCGGCAACACCGGTCGTGGACACGGCGAAATCAACACCCAGCGCGGCCTGTGCCCCCTCGGCCATCGCACTGGCCACGTCGGAGTTGACCGCACCCTTTTCCGCCAGAAGCGCGGCACTAACACCGAGCAGGTCGTGCTTGACCATCAGGTCATACGCCACGAGGGACCCTTTGAACACTGCCGAAGCGCCCGGTATGTCGACCAGAGCCGACGCCACAAGGCCTCCGGTGAGCGATTCTGCACACCCCAGTGTGACGCCTTTCTCGATGGCGAGCGCGATGATGTCGGAGGGGTTATCGCTCATCGGTCTTCTCGGGGGCTCTCAGGCCTTTGACCAGGTAGTCGACACCCGTCCATGTCGTGATGATCACAACGACACCCATCAACACCCAGTTAAAGATGAACACCCATGAGCCAAGAAGAACCCAGGTCGGAATCAACCAGGACGACAGTGTCACGGCCTGCACAATCGTCTTGAGTTTGCCGCCAGTGGAGGCGGGGATGACACGGTCGGACAGTGCCACAAACCTGAAGACGGTGATGCCAAGCTCACGCACCACAATCGCGAGAACAATCCACAACGGTAACTCGCCCACCCACCAGAGGGCACCAAGCGCGCCGACAATGAGTACCTTGTCGGCTATCGGGTCCAAAAGAATGCCGGCATTCGTCACCAGGTTGCGCCTTCGCGCCAAAGCGCCATCAATGCCGTCAGTAGCAATGGCCGCGACAAAAAGAAGTCCGGCGAGCCAGCGCACACCGCTGTCTGCCCCGCCATCCATAACCACTAACCACATGAACACTGGGGCGACCAGTATGCGCAGCACAGTGATGAGGTTCGCGATATTCACGTTACTGACCTGGCTCACACCCGCGGCGATGAACCGACCGCGTAGGCCACTAGAGGGTTGGGGAGATGATGCCGGACGTGCCACGACCTAGTCCCTTCCGGTGAGCCTCCAGGCATCATCAGAGTTGCCTTCAACTTCAGGATACCCCTGTGTCATCTCATCAATGGGGTCGTCTGCGTAATGCACAGAGTGGTCAACAGCTGACTTGGGTGCTGGCACATCCGCCGGCAGTATTTCCTGCGTCAGGTGATCGTCCAGCCCCACTGGTACCACTGGCGATGGCGCTTCTCCGCGCAGTTGGGCCAACACCGCAGCTAGTCCATCCGCAGAGACAAGGACTTCGCGGGCTTTGGAGCCCTCGGAGGGCCCAACAATCTGGCGTGATTCCAGCAAATCCATCAGTCGGCCGGCCTTAGCAAAGCCCACCCGCAGTTTGCGTTGCAACATCGAGGTCGAGCCAAACTGGGTTCCCACGACCAGTTCAGCCGCCTGGAGCAGAACCTCTAAGTCATCGCCGATGTCGGAATCAATAACTGCGGCGCTTCCAGCGCCGGCTGCGACCTCGGCGCGATATTCAGGATCGGCCTGGCGCTTCACGTGGGCAACAACTTTGGCGATTTCTGCTTCCGAAACCCATGCCCCCTGGACGCGGTTCGCTTTAGCTGCCCCCTGGGGCAAGAAGAGCGCATCGCCTTGCCCAATTAGTTTGTCGGCGCCTGGCTGGTCAAGGATTACCCTCGAGTCCGTCATGCTCGAGACCGCAAAAGCCAGACGCGAGGGGATGTTCGCTTTAATCAGACCAGTCACCACGTCAACGCTTGGTCGCTGGGTCGCAACAACCAGGTGAATTCCGGAGGCTCTGGCCAACTGGGTAATCCGAACAATTGAATCTTCCACATCTCGCGGCGCGACCATCATCAGATCAGCAAGCTCATCCACCACAACCAGCAAATAGGGGTAGGGCCGAAGGACGCGCTCACTACCGACTGGCAGAACAATCTTGTTGGCGACTACCGCCCGGTTGAAATCATCGACGTGCTTGAAGCCAAAGCTCTCGAGGTCGTCGTAGCGCATGTCCATTTCTTTCACCACCCACTGCAGAGCATCAGCCGCCCGCTTGGGGTTTGTAATAATCGGCGTGATTAAGTGCGGAACACCCTGATAGGCGGCGAGCTCCACGCGCTTCGGGTCGACGAGAACCATACGAACCTCGGCGGGCGTAGCCCGCATGAGGATGGAGGTAATCATCGAGTTGATGAAGCTCGACTTACCGCTGCCTGTGGCCCCGGCCACGAGGAGGTGTGGCATTTTGGCAAGGTTTGCTGCGACAAATCCACCCTCGACGTCCTTGCCCACACCGATGACCATGGGGTGGACTTCGGAGGTGGCAGAGGGCGAGCGCAAAACATCGCCGAGGGAGACAATCTCGCGATCGGAGTTGGGAATCTCGATGCCGATCGCTGACTTACCCGGAATCGGCGACAAAATGTTGACCTCGTTGGAGGCCACGGCGTAGGCGATGTTCTTCGCCAACACCGTCACTTTCTCGACTTTGGTTCCCGTTCCCAGCTCCACTTCGTAGCGGGTTACCGAGGGGCCCCTGGTGAAGCCCACAACCTTCGCGTTGATTTCGAACTGGTTAAAGACGCTGGTAATCGCAGCGACAACCTGATCGTTCGCAGCACTACGACCCTTGGGCGGTGTTCCAGGAACAAGAATCCCAGGGTCTGGCAGGGCGTATGGCCTGGTGGACTGAATCCGAACTGGCGGGGCCGTCTCTGGAGTATGCGGGTCACTCGCAGCCGTCGCATCGGGATTCTGAGCCGCTGCCAGGGCTGCCTCGGCCTTGATGAGTTGAGCGATCAAGTCCTCTGTGGTTGCAATGCGCCCAGTGTCAGCAGCTGGCTGGCTGACAATGGGCGACTCGAACGCGTCTTTTTTGTCTTTCTTTCCGCGGCGCCACCAGGGCATGGAGTTCGGGTCCTCAAGATCAAGGCCCAAATCCGTGAGCGTCCCAAACTCGGCGGTGTCTTCAGCCTCCGCTTTCTTATTCCTTGCGACCTCGTCGAGATCCACACCGAAGAGGTAGGCGTAACCTTCCTTCGCCCTGGACACAATCCGCGTGGGCGGGGTTTTAGTCATGATCAGCAGAGATACCAGGAAGAAGATGACCATCACCGGCCAGGCGAGGAACACGGTGGCGCTACCCAAAAAAACGAAAGGCTCGGCGACAACCCAGCCCAGCAGGCCACCGGCCGACGCCAGTTCGGCGAAGGTGGCGTCCCCCGGCGCAGGACGCCCCCCGGCCAGATGGGTCATTCCACTCACCGAGGTCAGTAGCAGGCCAAGGCCAATACCAATCCGACCGTTGTCATAGACACCAGAAGGGTGCCGGAACAACCATCCAGCGAAGATAAAGAGGATGACCGGCAGCGCGAACGCGAGCCGGCCAAAGAATCCACCAACGGTGTAGTTATCGAGCATTTGAGCCCAGGTTTGGTCGTAGTTGAACCACTCGACCACGACCCCAGCACTGGCGAACAACAAGAGCGCGAAGGGCACACCATCTCTGCGGAGCTCTTTGGGGAGTTCCTCAGAACTCAGAAAACGAAAGCTGGCGCCAACCCACGAGGCCACGGTCAGCCAGGCCTTCGCACCAGCAGAAGGGCCACCGGATGGCTTGGGTTGGACGGGCTGATTACGAGGTGTTCTCGTCGGCGATGCCGCCACCGGTCGCTTCGCGGGAGATCCCGCACGCGCTCGAGGAGACGGACTTTTCTGGGCCATGGTCCTCACGCTACAAGCCGAGAGCCCAAGAAATAGGCAACGAAACACAGTGCTCGACTGTCCACAGCGTCCCAAACCAGAAACTTATCCACCAATATCCCTAGACAGGGGTGGTATCACTTTGATACCGTTACGCTATGGCTATGACACTGAGACTCGACACCGAACACGACGCAATGGTCGACCGACTGGCTCGTGAACTGAACTGCTCCAAAAACCAAGCGGTGGTTACAGCGATCGAGATGGCCGATCAACGCATTGGCGTCCATGACCGCGCCATCAAGCGTGCTCAAGAAATTCTCGAAACGCGGGACAAACCACTCATGGAGCGCCTGGCTGACGCATGACCGTCTTTCTTGACCTAGAAGACGCCACCGAACAGCTCCGATACCTGGGATTTCACGCCCGAGACCTCGGTCTTCTTGAGAGTTGCCTCGCGCGACCGAAGACCAGCCTGTTCGGCGAGGACGCGTACCCAGCTCGGTCGCTGAAAGCCGCGGCGCTGATGCACTCTGTCGTGACCTCACATCCACTCATTGACGGAAACAAGAGGACGGCCTGGGCGCTCATGATCACTTTCATGTTGCTGAACGGGTTCGAAATTGTTGCCGAAACGGAAGACGCCTTCGATTTTGTGCTCGCTGTCGCTACCCAGAACCTGGATCTGGAGGGCATCGCCGCATGGATTGACACGCATGCGGTCGCGGTAACCGTGTAGACCCCACCTCGCGCACTCCTAGACTGGCTCGAGGAGGTTCACCATGGAACTCACGGGCACAGTATTTGTCGTCACAGGAGCTGGTAACGGGATTGGGCGAGAAGTAGCGCTTGATCTCCTGGCGCGCGGCGCATCGGTCGCTGGACTCGATATCAAATCAGACTGGCTCGATGAGACCCAGTCTCTCGCTGGCAAACAAGCCAGTCATTTCCAGGCATTCCCCATCGACATCACCGACCGCAAGAAGGTATTAGCGCTTCCGGCAAAGGTGGAGAAGGCTCTGGGCCTGCCTGATGGACTCATCAATGTGGCTGGCATCATCCAGCCCTTCGTCAGGGTCAACGACCTCGATTTTGATGCCATTGATCGGGTCATAAATGTGAATCTCCACGGACCTCTTAACCTCATCAAGGCCTTCCTGCCGGGTCTCCTCACGAGACCCGAAGCTCACCTTGTGAATGTTTCGTCAATGGGTTCGTACGCACCAGTCCCTGGTCAAACCGTCTACGGCGCAACCAAAGCGGCCATCAACCTGTTGAGCGAAGGCCTACGGTCAGAGCTCATGGGCACCAGTGTGAGGGTCACCGTCGTCTACCCGGGAGCGATTGGTACCAACATCGCTGGTAACTCAGGCCTCGACATGAGTGGTGCCGGAGAGGCCAGCACCCGGAAGGTCGTTGCACCGGCGGATGCGGGTCGCCAGATTGTCCTTGCGATACTTGCCAACAAGAAGCGCATCACGATCGGCCAGGACGCATCCGCACTGTGGAAGGTCAATCACCTCTCCCCCGACTTGGCTGCCGGCATGATCTACAAGGGCATGAAGGACTTACTTCCTTAGAAGGAACACACATGAAGAAACTCTTTGGTTCCTACACCTATACCTGGTGGCAGATGGGGGTCTTTAAACTCTCCCTTCTGGCAATCGGGATGATTGCTGGGGCGTATTTGGCCAGTCTTGTCATGGAGTCGCTCCTCGTGTTCCTCGCGATTGCAGTGCTCGCCTCCGGGTACACCATTGGTGCGAGCCTGAGCGGCGCTAACAAAAAGTAGATCCCTACGCTAGGGTTGAGTTATCGGTGGGCACTCACATGCCCCCCTGCGTCGTAGAACGCTCCCTCACCACCTGGTGGTTGATACTTTTCTTGCGGCGAACGAATGCATCACTCGATGTCTTCGCCCCCAGCTGGGCCATGCCTGGCTCACACACGTGATGGTTTCCATCACTAGAAAGCTTTACAACAATGTCTGTGTCATCTTTTTCAACACTTGGCGTGCCCGCCAACATCTGCGCCGCCCTTACCCGCATGGGTATTGACGAGCCCTTCCCCATTCAGGTCGACACTCTGCCTGACACCCTTGCTGGCAAAGACGTACTGGGTCGCGGTAAGACAGGCTCTGGCAAGACCCTCGCCTTTAGCATCCCGATGGTCGCACGACTTGCTGGGGAACTCTCCGGCGGTCGCCGACGCCCAGGGCGCCCTCTCGGTCTTGTGCTTGCCCCCACCAGGGAATTGGCAACGCAAATCACTAATGTGATGCGCCCTCTGGCCGAGGCAATGAACCTGCGTGTCACCACCATTTATGGCGGAGTGTCCCAAACCCGTCAGGTTCAGGCTCTTCGCGATGGCGTAGAGATTGTGGTCGCGACCCCGGGTCGGGTCGAAGACCTCATGGGCCAAGGGTTCCTGCGCCTTGATGCAATCGAAATCACAGTCCTCGATGAGGCCGACCACATGGCAGACCTTGGCTTCTTGCCGGTTGTCACGAAAATCTTGGCGGCAACCCCTGCCCGCACACAACGGCTGCTCTTCTCAGCAACGCTCGATAACGGCGTCAACAAGCTCGTTGACCGCTTTCTCAACAACGAGGTGATGCACGCTGTCGACGAGGCCAACTCGCCCGTCGCTCAGATGACCCACCACGTCTTCGAGGCAAGCGACGTGGACGCCAAAAAGAAGCTTGTCTATGCACTGGCCGCGGGCACCGGCCGACGCATCTTGTTTATGCGCACCAAGCACCACGCCAAGAAACTGGCCAAGGCCCTCACCGACGCCGGGATTCCTGCTGTTGACCTCCACGGCAACCTCTCCCAGCCAGCCAGAGACCGCAACCTCGCGGCCTTCAGCGAGGGTGCGGTCAAGGTTTTGGTGGCCACCGATGTTGCCGCACGCGGGGTCCATGTCGACAACGTCGACTTGGTTATCCACGTCGATCCCCCGATGGAACACAAGGCATACCTTCACCGCTCTGGTCGCACCGCTCGTGCTGGTGCCGAGGGTGATGTCATCACACTGTGCCTGCCCACGCAGCGGAAGGACTTAGCGGATCTCCTGCGGAAGGCCGACATCTCGGTCACCCCGCAGAGCGTGAGCGCGACATCCCCGCAGGTCGTCGCCTTGATCGGTGAAGTGGCGCCGTATGTGAAGCCGGTTCCCCAGGAGAACAAGCAGTATGGCGGCGGCAACTCCACTGGACGCAACGCTCAACGAAAGCGCTCGGTTCGCGCTGGCGATAGCCCCACCGGCGGTAACCGCGGGGCCAAGCCCGGCCGGAACCCGCGCCCCGGACAACCAGGGCGCGATCAGGGATCCAGGCCAGCCACCGCTGCGCGTCGCCCTCAACAGCGCTCACGCTAAACTGCGCTGGAGAGTCAGAAAGACCGCAAGGAAGCAAACGTCTACAAACGTTCGGTTTGTCGTGTTTTCCAGAAGTTAGCTGGTTCTGAGGTCCTACTGTTGAAAAGTCCAGCCTCTGCCTTGCTCCAGGCAGAGCCGGCTGGCTCTTCCCGGTGCAGAGGTGGAGGCAAGCATGATTGGTCCCAATGATGCGGTCCCAAGGCGGCCATAATTCCGAGGAAGCTAATGCGGACTGGCTCGATGAGAAACGCTATGACGGCTCGCGTGGCTAGGGCGCAGTAACCCGCGGAGTCAACCCGACGACGATTGTAGGGACAGACACGGTGACGGCAAACCCCCAACGACCCAAAAGGCTCGCGAAGAGACGGTCCCTGCACCATCAGCTCTCTGCCTCTGGAATGGAGCATTAGAGCTGGTCGCCCCGTTCCATCCTCCCCCCTGTCCAAGGGCGATATCGGTGACTAGAGCCAACGGCGTTCCGGGTGGCACACGTCTCGATTGCGGTATTGGCCTACGCGAGTTCCTTTTGCGCAGTTTCACCCGCACGGCGGGAGCGCCTGTGCCTGAGCAATATTGTCATTGTCACCGCAGATAGGACCGCAAAAACCCCGACCCCAATTCCCGTCATGGTTAGGGCAGACAGTCCAGACTGGACAGCCTCAACAATCACTACCCCGTTGTCGTAGGCGATGATTTCGACCTCCGTTCCCGCTTCAATTAGGCCAGTGATTGAGCGGGCTTGGTAAAGCGCGCCGCCTACCGCTATCTGACCGGCCTCGGGGGTGATGGACGTGGTGGCAATTCCTACAAGGCCGGCATCGACCTCCAATGGGCCGGAGGAAATCAGTTCGCTGTCTGGGGCTGCATCGGGGGCGTCTTCGGCCGGTTCAGTTTCCACTGTGTTGTCAGACTCCTCGGCGGGCTTCTTGGTGCCAGGTTCTGTTTCTGGCAGAGCCTGGGGTGGTCCTGGATTAGTGTCCACTAGAGCGTTCATGTCCATCACCGAACCCCAAGCACCCACCCACTGGATTCTTGTGGGGCTCACTTGGTTACCGTTGGTTGACACGACGGTTCCCGTGTGAGAGAGCGTAAATCGGACGTCTACCAGCGACTGATACTCGGCGGAGAGGTCTCCCACCAGGGAATAGCGGCCTTCGAACCGCATATTGTCTCCGTCCTCCGAGAAGCGGAGGAAGTCGCCGTTTGCTTGGGTCACAGACCAACTGAGGGCGTCCGCGTTGTCTTTGGTGAACCGATAGCCATTCCAGGGGCCACTCGCATAATTCGAGCGATCAAATCCTTCACCGGGGAAGCCGTCCGCTACTATGTCGCGCGCCGTGACCGCTGTGGCAACGTCTTCGTGAATTGCGCCAACGATTTGAATATCAAGCTCTTGGTATTCGTTCACAGCAAGATCGGCATCCACAAGAAGGCAACCCGAGAGACCTAGTACGGTCGCGAGGCCAAAAGCGATGAAAGGCGTCCGTGACTGCCAATACATTTCTATCTCCCACCTTGGTCGAACCAGAAATCAATGGACGGTACATTAGCGTCTCTGTAGGAAAAATGGAAGTAGTTAATCCGTTCGCCGCCCCCATTACTCATGGAGAAATTGCTCTACGGAATATGTCTGGGACCTTGAAGCAGATACAGGGCTGGGCCCAGTGCTGTATCTGCGTGCTATAGAGTTGGTCACGCACATTAACATGAATTGGGAGATTCAATGGCTCAAAAATTCGCAGGCCGAGTACTAATTCTCGGCGCAGGCTCGGTGGTGCAGTGTACCTTACCCCTGATGTTGAAGCACATCGCAACTCCATCGCAGGTCACCGTTATGGCCAAAGATGATGGATCAGCTCGAATCATGAATGAGATAAAGCAAGGTGTCACCTTCAAAATCGACTCGATTACCAAAGACAATTTGGCCGAAAAACTCTCGGCGCATCTTTCTGCGGGCGATTTGTTGTTAGATCTCTCTTTTAACATTGAAACCAACGCAATATTGCAATGGTGTCATGACAACGACGTCTTGTTTTTGAACGCCTCTGTTGAAGAGTGGGATCCATATGAGGATTGGACAAATCGTCCCCTCGTGGAGCGGACCCTTTATGCAAGACATATGAGAATGCGTGAAATGACAGGCACCTGGGACAAAAAAGGACCATCTGCTGTCGTTGACCACGGCGCAAACCCCGGCTTAGTTTCACATTTTACTAAAGCTGCGCTTGTTGATATTGCAAACAAACTAAAACAAGATTCTAAGTCAAACGACAAAATCGAGAATGCGCTTAAACAAGAGAAGTACAACGAATTGGCTCACCTATTGGGCGTGAAAGTAATTCATATTGCCGAACGAGATACCCAAATTACCAACAAGCCCAAACAACTTAATGAATTTGTTAGCACTTGGTCAGTGGAAGGTTTTTATGAAGAAGGCATTGCTCCAGCTGAAGTTGGTTGGGGAACGCATGAGAAAGAGTTGCCTGAGAATGGCGTTAAGCACACCGGAAATGGTCCATGCAATCAAATAGCAATTGCACAACCCGGTGTCAAAACTTGGGTTAGATCTTGGGTGCCTGATTCTGAATATATTGGCATGGTCATCAGACACGGTGAAGCGTTTACCATCACAGAGCATCTCACTGTGAAGGATGATTCAGGAAAAGATATTTATCGGCCAACTGTTAATTTCGCCTATTGTCCTTCCAATGAATCAATTGTTTCCTTGATGGAATTAGAGATGCGTCAATGGGATTTGCAAGAAAATCAAAGAATTATGAACGATGAAATCATTGATGGTGAGGATCGTTTAGGCGTTCTACTGATGGGGCACGAATACAAAGCGTGGTGGTACGGCTCCTTGCTGTCAATTCATGATTCGAGGAAATTGGTCCCTGGGCAAAATGCGACCACTTTGCAAGTTGCATGTTCTGTTGTTGCTGCTTCGATGTGGATGATTGACAATCCAAATGAAGGAGTGTTGGTTCCTGATCAATTGCCTTGGAGATATGTGATGGACATCGCCAAAGATTATCTGGGAGAAATGAGATCTGTTCCTGTTGATTGGGATCCGCTGAAAACAAGAAATGATTTATACAAGGGTCTCAATGGTAGAAGTTATGACAGTGACCCTTGGCAGTTCAATAATTTCCTTGTTTAGCTCTTGATTCTGGCAGGGAGAGGGGACTCTTCAGACGCTCACAGGCTGCATTTCTAGTCTGAGCAGTTCTGAATTCTGCACGATTCCACAAGGCCAGAATCATCTCTGAGTGACTCTGCCGGTTCGGCTGGTCTATCAACTCCCGTAGCGGGTGATCCGCTAGCCATGCCCTAACCATAGGCGGGCGAACTGACGCGAACAGGGTGGAGTCAGTAACTACAAGAAGGTTCTACTTTCGGAATCTCTCAGAAACAGACGAGGCCACCTTTGTGACAATCGCCCACATGATTCCGAGCCCAACACAAGCGACCCCGAGCCCCCAGGCCCAGAACTCCTCAGCCAAATATCCGGACTCGTCAACGTAACTTCCCACAATCAAGAAATAGGCCATGAGGCCGAATCCAAGTGATACCAACAATCCCGATAACCAATAGTTTCTTGAGCCCACATTCTCAAACCTAGCCCCCTAATTGGGTTCCGCAATCGTCACAGCCGCGGAGTCTGCGCGACACGTGGCAGCGTCTCAGACAGTCGGGAAGTTGGGGTTCACTACAGCTAGAAATTGTTTCGTTCTGGGGCAGTCGCGGGTGCCCGGGCAAGGCCGGTGGGGATCTATGGAAAACCGGGCGAAATTCTGGACACTAGGATTATGAGGGGTCGACAGGGCGCACGGTTCGACACAGTTTGGCGTATTGCCGATGCAGCAGCCCGTTAGTTGACTGGCTCTTGATTTCTCGGTTCCGGACTCAAGCACCGGGGAGTGCGCCATAGAAAAGGAATCGTGTTGAACGTTAGTAAGTTCTTGTTGCTCACCGTTGTTGCGGCCTTAGTCTCCGGTTGCTCCCCTGCTCCAGCGGACGAAAAGGTTGCCCCACGAGATACCGAAGAAGTTGCCCCACGAGATACAGAAGAAGTGGCCCAGTGCCTCATTAAGCAAAGCGGGGTAACCACCTACGCAGGCGACTGCGCATTCCACCTTGAGCGAGGAGGGAGTTTCTCCATAAAACGGTCGGACGACGAACCGATTCAACCCGGCGTGACTGACATCTCTGTGAGCATCGTCTCCCCTGGCGTCGCGGAAGTCCGAGGTCTCACAACGGATGGCGTCAACTCTCGCTGGGGGGCTGCGACGAGGAGCACCGTTGATGGCGCGTGCTGGACTGGGTCTGATTTTGAGATCTGCGCCTACTGATTCCGCGATTGGCCTGATCTCTTATGCCACTCCCGGCCATTTACCGGGGGTTGGGTAAATCTTCAAAAGCTTTTGGGTCGCCACCCTCTAGCGCCGCGTTCTAGCTATCGCCTTAGTTTTCCCATTTTCCCGAGCGAGACTCTCAGCCTCGAGCACAGATCTCGATTGTGTCTGTGAGCCATCAGCTCTTCCAGCTTGCTTTGTTGCCTCACCCTCACCAGCCCGAGCCTTGCCCGGTCCGAGGGTGTGAATCCGAAGTGTGCAAGATTGCGAACTAGTTGGTTGTCTAACTGCCTGAGCGCAGCCCTTAGGCGCGTATAGTCTGGCTTGTAATGGACCAGCTCGCTGAGCTCTTCACGCTCATCCAGTAGCGCCGGGAGGGGACTTCCCTCACCCCTTGGATACGACTCTGGCAGCTTCCCGCCCATTTAGCGCGACGTTTCCGCCTATTTACTTGCGCCCTCGGCAGGAATCGAACCTGCGGCCAAAAGATTAGAAGTCTTCTGCTCTATCCGCTGAGCTACGAGGGCTTACTCTCTCAATTTTAGCGGTCAATAGTCGACGCCAGACCGAATGAGATGTCGCACCTTTAGGGCCCGAGTCTTGACGACCGCGTGAGAGTCTTATCTCATGGTGAACCCAGCGCTTTATGGCGTTTCCACGACTCGCATCTTTTGCCGGTTTGGGTGTCCCTCCAGGCCGCCGAAGCCAGAGAACGTAATCTACTTCCTGAGTAGTAGCGAGGCAGTTCTCCAGGGCTTTCGACCATGCAAGCGATGCCGGCCTGATCAAGCGAAGTCACCCACTGAGGCCTTCGCAGAATTTGTCTGTCACCAGCTGTCGGAAATGGGGCGCGCCGACCCCAGCCGGCGAATCGACGACCATGCGATTCAGTTGGGGCTTTCCAGGCGCCAACTGGAGCGGATCGTGCGCGCCTCCCGGGGTCAGTCACCTCGAGTATTCATTCAATCCGCTTGTCAGGAGGTGCTGTGAAGGCTGAGTTGAGATGGCTCCCGGGATTCATCGCGCTCGGACTGGTGTGGGGATCATCATTCCTTTTCATAGACCTTGCCCTGCGCAGCTTCAGCCCTACTGGAATCGTGTTTCTGCGAGGGCTTCTCGGCGCCGCTAGCCTTGGACTCATTCTCGTCATCCGCCGCGACCGTCTTCCTGCGTGGGGTTTTCACTGGGTCCACATCGGCGTGGTCGCTCTCCTGCTAAATGCGATCCCCGGATTTCTCTTCGCAGTCGGTCAGCAATGGGTACCAAGCTCTCTCGCCGGAATCGTGAACGCCACCACACCGCTGATGACGGTGGCGGTTGTTGCCCTCGCTTTTCGCGAGCAGAAGCCCACAGCCAACCAACTCCTGGGCCTTGGGATCGGGGTTGCGGGGATCGTTCTGGTTACGAACGTCATCGAACGATTCGACGGGGTAACACTGCTCGGCGTGGGAGTGCTCCTGCTAGCGACCCTGTCCTACGGGGTCGCAATGCCCTACGCGAAGCGCCACGTCACTAATTTGCCCTACAGCCCCTACGCTCTGGCCGCCGCCCAGGTCGGGGTTTCGGCCCTGCTTACGGTGCCGGGCGCGCTCGTGTCGGGAATACTCGTCCACCCACTAGACGCTTCAGCGCTGTGGGGCATTCTCGGTCTGGGGGTGCTCGGCACGGGGATTGCGTATGTCTGGAACTACAGAAACATCGAACTCGCCGGGAGCGTCATCGCATCCAGTGTCACCTACATCACGCCCGTTGTGGCCGTGGCACTCGGAGTTTTGTTTCTCCGCGAGACACTCTCCTTTTCACAGCTACTTGGCGGTGTATTGGTTGTTCTCTCCGCGCTCCTTGTCCAGGAACGCTGGATGCCAATCCGCAACAAATAGGTCGCACGCCAATCGCACGACCCCCCAGTTCTCCCCCGCTACCCTCTAGTTAGTGCGATGTGGGGGCGGGGCCTGTAGTAGAAAAGTCTTCTGCTCTATCCGATGAACTCCGAGGGTTTCGGGGCCCCGGAAAATGAAGGGTACGGCGGGGTCAGCAGAAGAAACAGGTTGTCAAACCATGTGCGAGACTAAGCCGTGCCAGTATCCATTAGAGCTGTTGAACCAGCAGACAAGCAGTCCTGGCTGGCTGTTTTTCGAGAGTACATCGCCTTTTATGACTCAGAATTGCCGGACGCGAACTATGCGCTCACCTGGGAACGGCTGAACTCCGATTTCCCCATCCGCGGGCTCGTCGCAGAGAGCGATGGTCGGATTGTGGGCCTAGCGCACTATCTGTTTCGCCCCTCAACGTGGAGCCTGGAACCCTTTTGTTACCTCGAAGACCTCTATGTTGACCCCCGTGTGAGAAACCAAGGGGTCGGGCGGGCACTCATTGCCGAAATCCAGAAAATTGCTCAAGAAGCTGGGTCACCGCGTCTCTACTGGACCACCGCCCCAGATAATCTCACCGCTCGTTCCCTCTATGACCAGATCGCAACCACTGACCGAGTTCAGTACAAAATCGCTCTCTCTCAAAAATCGTTAACATGAATCCGCCACCCCGGACCAACAGCGTGCCCGGGCAATGGCCTCTGCGACCCTGGACTGGGACACGTGGGGATGGTTATGGTCCAGAGCGGTAACTTGATGGTTGCGCAGATTGCGCCTGGATCACACAACGCCCACGTAACGTAGCGAAAACGGTGCCAGTGAGAGTTGGCATTACGAAACGGACCATTTTCGAAACCCACAAGCCAACGCGTGCAACCAACACAACTCCCCGACTACACCCATAGGTAGTTCGATGTG
>CAEZTM010000012.1_pt1 | contig 24369 bp, 24 predicted proteins | sample 7264211 | NCBI WGS metagenome assembly CAEZTM01 (sample SAMEA6813804, study PRJEB35770) | uncultured Actinomycetes bacterium | biome: Freshwater; feature: Freshwater reservoir; material: water | place: Czech Republic | collected 2017-08-18 | depth 0.5m m | reverse complement strand
TTGAATCCTCGCGCTGAGCGGTCGTAACGCCTAAACAACTCCACCAAAAGCTCACGCCAATCGCGCTACAGGCTCACTAACTGAAAACACTCGTTCCGCCCGGACCGACTAACAAGCCAACGACTATAAAAACTATGCCAAGGAGCGTGTCGCCTTTCACAATTCTGAAAATTCCGGCGACAACAAGTACTACTGCCAGAATCCAAAATAGTTCTAGGGCTTCGTCCAGCTGATCCGTTGCGATTTTCCGGCAGGTGGGGCACAGCGCGCCTAGTTGAGGTGTGACCATGAGCCAGCCTGTCCTCCCTGGTAAGGCTGCAGGAGCGCTTCCAGGTCTTGCCTGCGGACTCTAATTAGTCTGGGTCCGAACCGATAGGCAGTGAGGTCTTCGCGCTAGTGAGGCCCCGAAGAAATCTGCTCCACCTATCAAGAAAAGAGAGTTTCTCTATGAAGGAAAATAACACAACCAGTCCACTGCTGTCTGCAAGCGCGGACCCCTCCCAGCTGTTGCCACTGCAACAAGCGGCAGAGGAGAGCTCCTGCAGCGTTAGCACCCTCCGCAACCTCATAACGCGCGGAGACCTCACTGCCTATCGGTTCGGACCCAGACTAATTAGAGTCCGCAGGCAAGACCTGGAAGCGCTCCTGCAGCCTTACCAGGGAGGACAGCACCCAAGTGCGATGGGGGCCCCGCAGCTCTGCAACACGGAACGCGTGAGGAAAAGACTAGAGCCCCGGTGCCTCAGGACTAATCTTGCATCCACCCGTGCGCTCCGATAGATTGGTCAGACCAACTGGTCTGACCAATCTAGGAGCATACGTGACCACGCGTGGCCGCAACTCCATGGCGCAAAGCATCGAGCATCGGATTCTCGAGGGAATACTGAACCCCGGCGAACCGTTGCCCTCCGAGCGCGATCTCGCGGTGGATTTTGACTTGTCCCGAGCGTCCGTGCGGGAGGTGCTCCGCGAGATGTCCGAAGCCGGATTAGTTGACATCCAGCCCGGGCGCGGCACCTTCGTCACCCGACCAACTCAGCAGCAACCAGCCGCGGGAATCCTGCGCTGGGCAAGACGGGCGGGGGTTACCCCGCGCAACGTTGTCGATGCACGAATCGCTCTGGAGTCAGAAACGGCCGCCAATGCGGCGCTTCGAGCCCGAAGCCAGGAAATTGACTTCCTCCGCACGGTGTTGATCCGCCTGGATAACGAGGCCGACGCACTCCTGGCCTCGCAACTGGACATCGCTTTTCACCTCGGTATCGCTCGGGTTGGGGGCAACCCGGTGAGCGAAATGCTGTTGACAACGCTGGCTCCGCTCACCGCGGACCTCGTCGAGAGCACGATGCGCGATACCAACGTGGTCGAACAGCGCGCAGAAGAACACCGCGCCATCCTGGACGCAATCGCCACGGGCGACGCAGCCCAGTCCCGATTAGCGATGGTCGCCCACCTCGGCACCGGGTCGCAGGTGCTCCCTCACTTCGATCAGCCGCTCGTGCTCATCGGCACCCTCCCTGCGGCGAGTTCGTTGGACACCATCTTGGAGCGCACCGTCAGCGGTGCCTGGCCGAGTAACGTGGATGAACCAGAAGGGTACGCCAGATGATTCGAATTACGTCGGTCTCGACTGCGGTCGTCGAAGCGAACTTCGACTATACGTATGTCTGTATCGAGGCCAGTGACGGAACCAAAGGGTACGGGGAAGGATTTTTTGCCCCCGGGCTCGCCCAATCCATGCGGGAAATTGGAGCTTTGTTGGTCGGGAAAGAGCCCACCAACGTGCGAAGCCTCGTCACAATGATGCGGCTTGCCACTTCGGCCTCCTCCGGCGCCCACGGCGAAGGTGCACTCTTGCACGCCGTCTCAGGTATCGAGACAGCGCTGTGGGATCTCACGGGAAAACTGCTCGGTGTTCCGGTGTGGCAGTTGCTCGGCGGCAAATCCCGCGACACGGTTCCTGTTTACGCCGACCTCCACGCCGGGACGGGGCTGCCGAGCATCGACAACCTGCTGCGAAACCGTACGCCGTTCTGGGCGAGCCAGAGCGGCACGACAGAGACGGGTGACTTCTACTGGCAATCGGGCGATGCCGACGAGCTGGACTTCGAGAGGATCGTCGAAAGGGTCCAAGCCGCCGGCCACGCGGGATATCGAATGGTAAAGCTCGACATGGACGTCTTCGAGCACCCTCGAGACGCCGAAGACCAGACGCTCGGGACCGACCAAATCTCGGAGATTGCCGCGCAGGCCATCGAGTTGCGCGCCCGGGTCAGTCCCGAAGTCGATATCGCCTACGACTGCCACTGGCGCTTCGACATTCCCTCGGCGTCTCGTCTCCATGCCGAACTAAGCCCCGCAAGGCCATACTGGCTCGAAGACCCGGTCAACCCCACCCCAGAGGGTCTCGCCCGGGTCGCGAGAGCCGGATCAATCCCAATCGCATCCGCGGAAAATGCCTACTCGCTCGAGGGCGTGAGCCACCTCGCCCGTGACGGTGGACTGGACATCGCCACCCCGGATATCCAGAAGGTCGGCGGTCTACTCGAGGGCCTCACGATAGCCGAGTGGACGCACCGCAACGGAATCGGGTTCGCCCCGCACTGCATCGCGAGCCCGCTCGGATTCGCCGCCGCAGTGCACGTCATGGCCGCCGCGCCGAGCGTGCGCTTCCTCGAATTCCACGGCAGCGACTTGCCCTTCTGGTCCGAGTTGGTGACCGCACCCGTGATTGTCGAGGGTAGTGCGCCAGTGCCGAGCGGGCCCGGCCTCGGCGTCGAACTCGACCTCGAGGTGGCCAAGCGCTACGCCTCCCCCCACGAGCCATTCTTCACCGAGCGTGCGCCTCGGGCAGGGGCGTAGCGCGATGGCGCTCGGAGTAGGGGTCATCGGATGTGGAGCGATGGGCCGAATCCACCTTCGCAACCTGCTCGCCCGGCCCGCCGACATCCGCGTGGTAGGCGTGTGTGACCCGCGCCCCGACCAAATCGCGGCGATCGGGCTCCCGGCGGAGGTGGCCGTGTTCCCCGACTCCCGGGAATTGCTCGGCCACCCCGAAATTGGCCTCGTAGTCGTTGCCTCCCCCGCGTCGCTCCACTCCTCGGATGTAGTGAGCGCGCTGGAGGCTGGCAAGCTTGTCTACTGCGAGAAGCCTTTAGTGACCTCGATGGAGGACCATCGCCGCATTACCGCGCTCGAGACACATCACGGCCGGGCAATGGTCTGGGTGGGCTTCATGCGCCGGTTCGATCCGGCGTTTCAGGCACTCAAAGCAGACCTCGACTCAGGTGCGATCGGTCCGATCTCGCACGGGATCCTCAGTCACCGAAATCCCAGCGTCCCTGAGTCCTTTACCGATGCCGACTACATGCTGGAGACCTTCATTCACGAATTCGACGCCCTGAGGTGGTTGCTCGACGTCGAGATTGAGACCATCACGGTCGGCGGCAAGCGCCGCACAAACTCGGGGTTGATGGACCCGCAGTTCGTGACGCTGACGACCAATGGGGGCCAACGCGTGATGATCGATGGCCACATCACTAACGGCTACGGGTACGACATTCGGTGCGAACTAGTCGGAGAGCGCGGCTCCAGGAGCCTTGTCGACTATGCAGAAGAGACCGGAATCTCGGCCGCGCCGCACGCAACTTGGGCGACACGCTTCTCGGGGGCATATCGGACTGCAATCGATGCGTGTATCGATGACGTCCTCGCCCAGAGGCACACAGGAGTCACTTCCCGAGAGGCCGAGCGCGCCCTCGCCGTCGCATTGTCGGGAATCGAAGCGCAGAGGACTGGACGGACCGTTTCGGTCGGCGTGGGCTAGGCGCTGTGGCTCGCCACGTGGGGAGCGACTTCGAGGCCCATTCTGGCTTGGTCGAGGTGTCTGGCCATCGCCTCGGCAGCCCATTCGGGCTCGCGCGCAACGATGGCGTCGAGGACTTCAGCGTGGGCGTGAATGAGCTCTTGGAGGTTCCGGCCCGCGCCCACCCAACCCGACCACGCCCGCTTGCGCAACTCGATCAAAAGCGGGCTGATCCCTTCCAGGCTCATGATGATGAAGTCGTTGCGGGAAATCCGCGCGACTTCGCTATGGAAGGCCTGGTCTGCCTCGTGAAGAAGCGACATGTCGGTCACCGAAACGATCGCGTCGAGGCGCTTCTTCAACGCGATATTGTCTTCGACCGTAGCGCGCTGGGCCGCGAGCCGCGCGGCCCCGATCTCAATCGTGACCCGGAATTCCTGAAGCTGGTCAAATTGGGCGCCAGCGAGAGCGAAGCGAAGCCGGACCATCCGCTCGAACTGGTCGGAGTCCGGGAAAGAGATCTCGGTGTCTTTTCCTTGGCGCCTGATGAGCAGGCCTTGGCCGGCAAGCTCGGCAATCGCTTCGCGCACGACTGTTCGGCTCACGTCGAGCTGCTCCGCGAGTTCCGCCGTCGAAGGCAAACTGTCCCCAGCGGAGAGCTGACGCGTCTCGATGAGGCTGATCAACTCATCGACCGTCGCGCCGACGAGAGTCGTCCTTCGAACCACCATGGAGAGTCCCTTCCTTCCGCCCACACTAAATCAGAGAACACCAAAAGTGGCGTAAGCGTCCGTCGAGGACATCCCGGACCGGATTGCATCCTTCGTTACTGATTCGGCCACCAGTTTTTGCCGGGCCTCCTCGATAACCTGTTCCGCGATGTCCTGGGGGATAATGAGCACCCCGTCGATGTCGCCAAAGACAATGTCTCCCGGAGCCACGCGGACAGCGCCGATTGTGACCGAGCAGCGGAAATCGACCACGCTGGCGCGGGCTCCCGCGTCTTGGGCATAGGAACCTCGGCTAAACACCGGCCAATCTTCCCGTAGCACCTGGTTGGTGTCCCGGTGAAAGCCATCAATTACAGCGCCGTTGGCTCCGCGCGCTTTCGCCGTCACGGTGAGGATCTCTCCCCACCCCGCGCAGCGAAGGCTTCCACCGGTGAGGACATAGACCTCGCCGGGGCGCAAATCATCGAGAGCCTCAGTAAGAAGCCCGAAGGGTTTCTCCGGAATCCCCTCCACGTCTTCGACAAGTACAGGCATCGCCCGGCCGCAGACCACCATCGACTCGCGAAGGCCCTGGATCGGCTGCGGGAGGAACTGGTGAGTCCGGCCATGCGCATCGAGAATGTCGCCGACGACCGCAGTGTTGAGCTGGGTCGCGCAGACCTGGACGAGATGGTCCTGCTCATTCTCGATTGCTTTCACGATGACTCCTTGAGTTCCTGTGAGACCCGCCAGCGGGGCTGGGGATTGGCGACCATGTAGCCACCAACACCCCAGCCCCGCCGCGGTACTGCCCGGGTCAGACCCTATCGAGCCGCCACTTCTTTGGCGAGCTCGAAGGCTTCTTCAGGCGTGAGTTGACCCTGGAGCAAACCACTCCAGAGAGTTCCCACCAGAAGTGTTCCTTCTGTGTCGGAGGGCAAAGGCAGACCGGTCTGAGCCGCCTCACCATAGGCGAGGACCTGGTCGGACGCTCCGCCACCGGCGAGCACATCGGCACGGGCCGGGATGCTACCTACGCTGAGACGGAATTCACCGTGCTCCTTGGACATGAAGGTCTTGGCGATGAATTCCCATGCCAATGCCTTGTTGGTGGTGAAGGCACCAACAGCCTCACCCTGTCCACCAAGGTAGACGTTTCCAGCTCCGCCTGGACCGGAAACCATCGGAGTGACGCCCCATTCGAAGGAGTCACCGATTGCCTCGGTCGCGGGAGAAAGCTGCCAGTTTCCACCAAGGTAGAACAGAGTCTCACCTTCGAAGAACTTAGCGTCGCCACCACCCTGGTCAAGACCAAGACGTCCTGCTTCAATCCAGCCGCTCTCACGCCAGCTCACGAGGCGCTCGAACATCTCCAGAACAGCGGGGTTGTCGTAGTCCGTGTAGTCACCCACACCAAACATCGAGAAGAAGGTACGAGAGTTCCACTCACCAGGAACACCAGGTGTTCCCGCGAACTGGAAGCCGTAGTAGCCAGCCTCAGCACCAGCCTCCATGGCGGCTTCGAGTTCCTCAAGCGTCGTGGGAACACCAAGACCAAGCTCGTCGAGCAGCGTCTTGTTGTACCACAGCGCGTTGTGGTTGACGTAGGAGTTCACACCGTAGATGGAACCATCAACCTTGTGCAAGATGGACTCGGGGAACTGATCCTTGTCCTCGAAGGCTGCCCACTCTTCATCTAGAGGGGCAAGAACACCAGCTTCAGCAAGTGATTTGGTGAAGGCGGGGTTGTACCAGATGATGTCCGGTCCCTCCTCGGTGACCGCGGTTCCCGGAAGTCTCGTTCCGTGGAACTGGTCACCTGGAATGTCCTCGAGCTCAAAGGTGACGTTGGGGTAAAGCTCGTTGAACGCCTCCATTTGAGGGTTCAAGTCAGCCAAACCAAACTCACCGTCGTAGTACCAGATGACAAGGTTTGCCTCGATGTCACTGGGGATACCCTCTTGTGCGGAGGTGTCTTCGCTGGGCTCGGGGGCTGGTGCCTCCTCGGCGGGTGCACACCCCGCGGCGACAAGGGCGATCGGTGCCAGAATTCCCAGCGCCGAGAGCCACTTCTTTGCGACCTTCATACTTTCGCCTTTCGTGTAATTGCATTTCGCAAGAGCACAACACATCATCGGTGATCTGTTGCACTACATATCATACAAGTAGAAGAGCAGATATGTCCATTAGTGCGGGATAGCTCTATTCGGGGGTCACCAGCAGCACTCGGTAACCACCGCCTGGCGTGAAATCAGCCTTAATCGGGACAACGAGCGGAACGCGGTCGCCGGTCGCGATGAAGCGCTCCCCAGAGACAACATCGGTGAGCACGAGACTGGTGCGTCCTTCGAAACCGAGTGCGGCAAACGGCAATGCCAGCCTCATCTCGATGTCCCGCGCGTGAGAGTTGGTGACGATGACGAGCGCTTCTTCGCCATTGGTGTGGAGAGCAAAGGGAACGTAGTCGCTCTCCCCACCGCAGGGAATACTCGCAATGGTCACCAACGAAGAGTCCCCGTGAAGCAAGTGCGAATAGTGCTTTCTGATGCCCAGCATGGTCTTCACATCGTGGAGCATCGCTTGTTTCTCGGGCTTATCGAGTTGTGACCAGTCCAGTTGGTTGCCATACAACCAACCACCTTGCTCGCCAGCGCCGAAAAGGCCTTGAGTTAAGGACGGCAAGGGGGTGGGGTCCGCGTTGAACTCCTCGCCTGCAAACATCAGCGGAATCCTGGGTGTCAACAAAGAGCCGTGAGCAATCTTGGCCCTACTGCCTTTGGCATAAAAGTGGTTGCCTGCCAAACACTCCCAGCCGTAGTCGTGACAGCTTGCTTGACCGACACTCAGCCCGCGGGGGATGCCCGCAAGGTCGTCCACGTGAATAATCCGATAAACGTCCCTCGGTGTGTTTTGGAGGTCTTGTTGCGAGAAGTGGTACCGCTCGATTTCTGGGAAGATCACAACTTTCTTTCCGCCGCGTTCTATTCGCTCTCGAATCTCATCCCAGATCGTGGGGTCCACCATGTTTACGTCAATGCGGAATCCATCAATCCCAAACTCAAGGGCATAGCGCTCCCACAGGGATATCCACCACTCGCGAAAACCGGGGTCGTTGTAGTTGTAGTCCGTCATGCCCCACGTCCCGCCGAGAAACCACTCCGGGTGTTCGGTAATCAGGCTGCTGGAATTCACGACTCCGTGCGCAATCACGTCGAGAAAGATTCGGATACCGTGGTCCCTGGCCGCGGCCGTCAACGCTTTCAGGTCATCTTCGCTCCCGAGCACCGGATCAATCCGGTCCGGGCGATCGGCAGCGTATACCGTCCAAATCCCGTAAAAGTGGTGGGTGGACAGATGGTGTCCAGCCATCCAAACTCCATTAACTCCAAGGTCGGCCAAATAAGGCAGGCGCTCCGCCAAACTACGGAAGGTGCCAGACCCGCTGCCATCGCCAGCGCCCTGAGGCGATGTGAAGGCCCGAGGATTCAACTCGTAGATGACTAGGTCCTTCGCCCAAGAGGGAGCAGTGGCTCTCCGCTTTGCGTCTATGCCGGTGGGTGCGGGAAGGGTAAAGTCCACGGGTTCTCCTTGAGGTTGGCAAACTTGTCTACTTATACTATGTGTATGATTCTGCAGACGGAGTATCTCTGCCACGAAGACAAAGGAGCCTGGTCGCGATGATTGCGCTCGATCTAGCTGGTCAGCTCGTCTGCGTGACTGGCGGAGCGGGTTCGATTGGTTTTGCCACCGCGTCGCGCCTCGTAGACGCGGGCGCTTCCGTGCTAGTGCTCGATCGGTCCAAGGAGCAGGTTGACCAGGCTACAGAGTCCCTTCGAAAGAAGGGCGGTCGAGTCCTGGGTGTCGCCCTCGACATTCGACAGAGTGAATCCGTGGGCCAAGCGCTCGAAAAAGCGACGTCTGAATTTGGGTCGCTGGCAGGCCTCGTCAATGCGGCAGGAATACTCCGGACTGGCTCTCTTCGGGACATGCCAGAAGAGCTATGGGAAGAGATTTACTCGGTCAACGTGACCGGAACCTATGTGTGCTCGAAAGCGGCGGTTCCGTACTTGGCTCAGTCTCCTCAGCGCGCCATCGTCAATGTGTCGTCGGTGTCAGCCTTCATCGGCTCGGATGAGGGTTTTGCTTACACCACCACCAAAGGCGCGGTCTTGAGCTTCACATACGGAATCGCCGGCGATCTCGCTCCGCAGGGAATCCGGGTCAACGCGGTGTGCCCGGGCTGGGTATCCGGCGGGTTTACCCAGCAGGCCATGGACGCATCGGACAACCCGGAAGCGCTCGTCGAGATGGCGAGCAAACTGCATTACCTGGAACGAATGGCGACGCCCCAGGATGTGGCGGATGCAATCGTGTGGCTCCTCTCCCCTCTTGCGTCTTTCATCACAGGAACGGCAGTCTTTGTGGACGGCGGCTACATGGTCAAGAGAGGACTGTGACGTGACAAGACAGGAGAGGACACCGTGAGTCAGACGCTGACCGACCGCGCTACTCGACGACTGAATCCCAAGAGGCCACGGAGCAGGGCCGGGCTGCGCATGCCTCGCGTCTACTACGTTCTCCCAGCTACCGTCGTGATCTTCTTCCTCGTGGGCTACCCCATGTTCGAGCTCTTCGTCATGAGCTTCACCTCCGTCACACCCGCCACCCTCATTGCAGGAGGTGAGTGGGTGGGTGTCGACAACTACGTAGCATTGTTTGGCTCGCGCAGTTTTGTCGACATCGCCATCAGAACAGCTGTTTTCGGGCTTGTCGTCTTGCTGATTGGACTTCCCGGCGGTCTTGCAGCAGCTTTGGCGTTGGAGAAGAGAACCAAGCTCTTCGATTTCACCTATGCGCTGATCGTTCTGATGTGGGCACTTCCTCCGATTGTGAATGCGGTCGCCTGGAGGTTCATCCTCTTCAATGACGGAGCGCTCAACGAAATCCTGATGGGAACGGGAGTCCTGAGAGAGCCGATCTTGTGGCTCGTTGATGGTTACCTGCCGTTGTTGAGCGTCTCGTTCGTTGCCGGCTGGGTAGCACTGCCCTTTGCCGCAGTGGTCTTCCGAGCCGCTCTTCTCGATGTACCTAAGGATCAGTTAGAGGCTGCTGAGGTAGACGGCGCTGGCGCTATTCCTCGTTTCTGGAATGTCACCTTCCCCTCGATTAGCCCTACGGTCTATATCCTCTCGATTCTGTTCCTCTCGTGGGCAGTGCGAAGCTTTGACTTTGCGTTTGTCATGACCGGCGGAGGACCGGGCGAGGCCAGCACCACCCTGCCCGTGCTGGGATACATTCGAGCCTTCCAAATCGCCGACTACTCCGGGGGCGCAACAATCGCTGTCGTCACCATTATCGCGGTTCTACTCTTTGCCCTGCCCTACACCCGAAGCCTAGGAAGGCAGTCAGACCGATGACCCGCGGGAATAGAAGAAGCCGGCCTGGTATTGCGTCTTACCTGGTTGCGACACTCATGATTCTTCTTTATGGCTCACCCCTGTTGTTTCTGCTCCTCGGGTCTGGCCAGCCCGCGAACACGCTCCCGAAAGTATCCCCCGGATCAATCGAAGGGTTCTCAATCACCAATTACGTGAACTACTTCGTGGAATACGGAAACGCAGGATCGCTGTGGAACTCGTTCCTCATTGCCTTTGGAACGACGGCCCTGATTATGGTGCTCGCCCTGCCCGCCGCCTATTGGCTCTCCCGTCTGTCGTCGCTCTGGAGTTCGATTCTGCTGCTCATCATTGTCTTCCTTCAGATGCTGCCCATGGCTTCCGTGGTCATCCCGCTCTATAAGGTCCTGGCCATCTGGGGATTGCTGGGCGACCGCCCGGGAGTCATCATTGCTCTCGCCGGGACACTCTTGCCGTGGGTGCTCCTTTTGCTAAGCCCCTACTTTCGAGCTGTGCCCCGAGAGCTCAATGAGGCCTCTGCGGTCGATGGTGCAGGAGGATTCCGTCAGTTCTGGTCAGTGGTGTTGCCGCTGACCAGGAACGGTGCCATCACTATCGGACTCTTGACCTTCATGATTTGCTGGGGTGATTTCATCTACTCAGTAAACTTCCTCGGCAAGAGCTCGATGTATCCGGCAAGCGCGGCCATTCTTGGCTACGTGACCGCCTATAGCGTGGACTGGCCAGGGCTCATGGCCGCCAGTGTGATTACCGCGCTCCCGATTTTGATCATCTTCCTCATTTTCCAGAAACGCCTCATAGCAGGCCTCTCCGCGGGTGCGGTGAAAGGCTAAGCAAAGCGGGTGGGAGAAAGTCGACCCGAGTAATCAAGGTCACAAAAGAACACAGCACCCGCCTCAGGATTCTCGGCGCGCTCCTGGTCGGTATAGCCGTATGACGCAGACGTAACGGCGAGCGTGCCAAGCGTCGGTCCACACCAGGCAATACTCGTCGATTGTGGTGCCGGAACACTCACCGACGTCACCTTCTCTCCGGTTCTTTCAAAACAATCAACCCGTCCCTCACCCCATACAGCGACCCAGAGTCGACCCTGCGCATCGATGGAAACGCCGTCGGGTACCCCGTCAACAGGCACCGCGCGGCCCGTGTCAACCAAACGCTTATCCTCAAGTCGATAACACCGAACCTCGGGGGTAGGTCCATTCACGAACCAAAACTCGTCTTCCCACCAATCCATTCCATTGGGGATGGTGAGACCATCGAGCAACATGTGAGGTGACTCAGTGCGAGTAATCCTCCACAGGCTGGCCGCGCCCTCGGATGCCTCGTAGTCCATGATGCCGACATAGAGTTGGCCGTCGGGTGAGAGCTTCGCATCATTGCAGCGAAAATCCGGCGTCGTTACCGGGAGCGCGGTTACCAGCGAGCGATACCCCTCAGAGACTTCAAAAATTCCGCCACTCTCACAACTGAGAAAACGGTCTCCTCCGACAGGCAGCGCAGCCCCGACATCGCCGTCAGTGTGAATTGTGCTCGTGACCGTCCAACCGGACTCTGACCGGTGGATTCGATAAATGGCTTTGCCGAGAATGTCGACGACGCTGAGCTCCGAGCGCTCAGGATTCCACACCGGGCCCTCACCGAGAATGAGAGAACCAAGAACACGATCTAGCTTTGTCATCGGGCGCTCACAGCCTGGACCAGCGCAGAGATCTCTTTTCGCAGGGACTCGTAATCTGCGATCGACTCCGGGGCCGTAATCCACGAGCCTCCCACAAGCTCGACGAAAGGCAGAGCGAGATACTGCTCAAGGTCTTCAACCCCGACGCCGCCGCTGGGCAGGAAGGACACCTCTGGAGAAACCGCCGCAAGAGCGCGCAGAAAGCCGGGCCCTCCGAGAGATTTCGCGGGAAACACCTTCAGCCTGCGAGCTCCCGCCTGCCTCGCCCGGAACGCTTCGGTCGGGGTGGCGATGCCGGGTACCAGTTCAAGCCCGCGGGATGACGCGTATGCAATAAGGTTCTCGTCCACATGGGGAGCGACTGCGAAGTGCGCCCCAGCTTTTTGCGCCTCGTCCGCGAACGACTCCGTAGTGACGGTGCCCGCCACCACGGTGAGCCCTGTATTGGATCGGATAGCCTCGATCGCGGCGGGAGCTTGGGTGTTGCGAAAGGTCACTTCAACGTGGGTAATGCCCACGTCTTCTAGCATGGAGCCTACGGTCTTGGCGTAGGACGCATCGGGAAAGGTGAAGAGAGGGAGCAGGCGCTGCAACGGGTGTGTGGAAGACTCACCCGTTCCCAACAGACATCCTCCTGAGTGTTGTGCCCGAGTCCTTGAGGAACTCGTCTCGCAGTTCCACACCGTGGCCAGGCCGGTCGTCAAAGACTATCTGGCCCTGCACAATGTCGGGTACTCCGTGTGCCATCTGCGCGTACCAAGTGTGCCAGAACGCACGCGCCACTTCTTGAACCACCGCATTCTGAGAGGCCAAGGAGAGCTGGCCTGCGACCGCTAACGAGGCAGGTCCCGTGCAGTCGTGATAGGCGATATTCATTCCGGCGCCCGCAGAGGCCTCAATCAGGCCAAGCGCATCGGTCACACCACCGCACCATCCAACGTCAACAATCACGGTGTCGACGGCATCGTTGCTAATCAAGGCGGGGTATCCATTTGCTCCGGATCCGGTGTTCTCGCCCACGGCAATCGGACTTCCGCTCACGAGGCGGAGGGCGGCGAGATCATGAACCTTGTCTGCACGGATGGGGTCCTCCACCCAGGTGAGGTCGAAGTGCTCAACTTCCCGCACCAGTCTCATCGCAGCCTCAAGACCCAGCAGTGAATGCAATTCCAGATAGATATCCATGGAATCCCCCACGGCATCTCGAATCTTCTCAAGGACCGAGATGCCGAAGGTGAGATCCAGGTTGGGCCCCCCTCTGGCAGCCTCCGCTGCCAAATCAAAAGGCCACACCTTCATCCCGCGGTAACCGGCCTCTCGCAGTTCGAGGGCGAGTTCGCCAGGGCGATTCAAGAATGCCCAGAGGTCCTCATACGGGGAGGTAGGAGCAGAGGCGGCGTGAATCCCCCAGTTCTCCGACGACTGTCGGGATTGTTGGTTGACATACAGTGCACCTGAGCATGTGTTGTACACCGGCATGCGAGAGGGGGAACCTGGGCGAATGAGAGTCCGAAGCGGCAGGCCAGCCCTCTTTGCGGCGATATCCCAGAGCGCAATATCCAGTGCGGATCGCGCGCGCACTTCTGCACCAGAGCCGGAGTAACCGACATACCCCTGGAGTGTCCTGGCCACTTCCTGTGGAACGGCGAGTGGTTGCTCGCTTGCAAGGAGGGGGAGGTCCACTTCGTGGAGCTGGGCCTCCACGACCCCCGCCCCATAAAAAGTCTCGCCGAGGCCCTGAACGCCATCGGTGTCCGTGACCAGTACCTGGATGACATTCGGTTGCACGGTCGAGCGGATAGTGGTTACGTCAGCGATTTTGGCTCCGGAGGCGTCTCGAACCAGTCGGTCGGCCAGCTCTCCCGGAATGCCCCCCACCTGTGAATTCTTCGATGTATCTGTATGGCTCATACCAACACCGCGGTTTCCAAGCGGACGATGTCGCTCAAGAGAGGAGCGCCCTCCCAGTCGCCAGGCTTTGAGCAAGCGGCCGCCCCGCACAACGTGCCGCGCAAGAGGGCGCGCTCGGGATTTTCATGACGAAGACGCTGCGACAGATATCCAGCGACAAAGGCGTCGCCCGCGCCCACCGTGTCCACAACGTCGACGGGGTGGGCGGGAGCCGAAAGGAATCGATCTCCCACGAGCGCGAGCGCCCCGTCAGACCCGAGCTTCGCAACCACTTCGCCGGGGCCCAAGTCAGAAACGGCAGTCAGCGAATCCTCAATCGAAGAATGCGCGCCGACCAAGATTTCGAGCTCGGACAAGCCACCGAAGACAATGGCAGCATCGGAGGCGAGCGCTAAAAGGGTGCTCCGGGCGTCTTGCCTCGACCACAATTGCGGCCTGTAGTTAATGTCGAAGCTGTAGGGGATCGAATGCATGACCGCATAGTCGACAATTTCATGGGCGGTGTTCCGTGTTGTCTCCGACAGGGCGGGAAAGATTCCGGTGAGGTGAATCCATCGGGCCTGTGAAAGAGCATCTTCCACCTGAGCGGTGAAATCAAGCGCTGATGCGGCAGAACCCGACCGGAAGTAACGCACGACCGGATCCTCGCCCCTGATCGGGATTTTCACCATCAATCCAGTGGGGTTCTCGGAATCGGTCGTCGCCTCCACTCGGACACCCTCCGTCTCGAGTGCTCGAAGAATGGTGTCGCCAAAGATATCGTCGCCGAGAGCGCTCACCCAGGTGGTCTGAATGCCCAAACGCTTTAGCCCGATTGCGACGTTAGTCTCTGCGCCACCCCACCCAAACTCGAAGAGGGTCGTGGAAGAGATGGGTCCTTCACTCATGGCACGGAACATGGCCATGGTCTCGCCAACTGTCACGACATCTTTGTCGGTGCTCACGTGAGAGATCCCCTCGCCGGAGAGCCGACGAGGTGTCGACCCTGACTGATTGGTCTAGATGGTATTACCAGTAAGATGTTCTCACAAGTCGGGCCTGGCGTTGCGTGTGATTACACTTCCAGGAGACGGGAGAAACCTATGCATACGACCCCTTCTACATCACGCGGTATCGCTCTGGTCACCGGGGGAGCAGGCGATATAGGAAGAGAAATCTGTCGGCACCTCGCAATGGACGGTTGGTCGGTAGTCGCCTCCGACATCCTTCCCGCTTCCACGGCCACTCCTCTGCTGGACGCCATCGCGCAGCAGGAGGAATCCAACATTCGCTACATGGTGTGCGATCAAACAAAACCTTCCGAAGTCGCGGCTCTGTTTGAAGAACTGCCCGATGTTTCGCTCGTGGTGATTGCTGCGGGAACGGTGAAGGCTCAACCGTTTCTTGAGGTAGAGAGAGACCAGTGGGATCGTCAGCTCGAGGTCAACCTCACCGGTTCCTTCATGATTGCCCAAGAAGCAGCGCAGACGATGGTGGCCCATGGGACGAAGGGTCACTTGATATTCGTAAGCTCCTGGGTGGCCTCGCACGCATGGCCGGAGATTACTGCCTACACCGTATCCAAGGCAGGCCTGGATCAGCTCATGCGGCAAATCGCGCTGGAACTCGCCCCTAAGGGAATACGAGCCAATTCTGTCGCACCCGGGATTGTGCTGGCGGGTCTCGCGAAAGGACAGTTGGAAACGGAGCCGGAATACGCAAAGAGAGTCGCGACAGCTATTCCCCTCGGCCAGCTACAAACCGCTGCCGATGTTGCTCAGTCCGTAGGGTTTCTTGCCTCGCCAGGCGCATCCACCATGACCGGTTCTATCCTCACGGTCGACGGTGGGTGCTCACTCGGCCAAGTCCGCTAACTCACAGAGGCGATTCAGAGGTAGGCAATCCAAATCCCCAACCCGGCCACCCCAACCCCTAGGGCTTGAATCTTCGAAATTGGCTCTCGTAGGAGGACGAAGCCCAGAAGTGCTGAGAGGGCGGGGGACGCTGCTGCAAAAAGAGCGAGGGTGGCAAGATCGATGCGCTCGAGCGCAAGAATCAAGAACATGTTCCCGAGGCCGTCCATGAGTCCCGCGCCCGCGGCGGCAAACCAGACCCACATCGGAACAGGGTTCTCTCGCTTGTGCTGCGCGCGCAACACGAGAAGGGCAAAAGGCAGGGTGAATAACACGACCCCCAGGCGAACCATAAACAATGGCCACCAGCCGTCGGCCGGCGTCGTGAGGTTCATCAGAATTGAAAAGGAACCTCCGATGACCCCGGCGGCGAGAGCAATGCTTAGGGTGCTTGCCGCAACGGCGTGTTCAGTCTTTCGAACACTGACGGTGACGACCGCAAGAAAACAGAGACTTAGAGCCAGCAGGTGAAGTGGGCCGACCGATCCGCGCTCGGCAATCCCAACAGTGGAGATAAGCGCGGCGCCGGTGCAGGCCATGATCGCCGTGACCGGTCCAATGGGCCCTTTAGCGAGAGCACGATACGCGAAGTAAATTCCGATACCGCCGGAGAGGCCCGCGACTAAACCAATGGTGACCCCCGACATCGTGGGCGACGTCGGCGAACTCAAGAGGAGACACAATCCCACTAGCGCTGAGACAGGACTTGCAACCACAAGGACCTGTGCTGGGTGGAGGTGGCGAGAGCTCCAGCCGCCGAAAATACCGTTGAGAGATGATGCGAGAGAATTGAGAAGTGCTTCGAGCACATCTAGCCTTTGTTCTTGTTTTGGCGCGTGGTACAACTGGTCAAACCACTATCATAGGGGGAGCACCTGGCCCAGTCGGTGATCGAAAGAAGGTGAGGACGTCCGGATGCGCGAGCCAACAAGCACGATTCCGGCCCGGAAGATCGACATCGTCCAGGACATTCAGTGGAAGATTCTCTCCGGCGACTGGGGTCCCGGCGCTCAGTTACCTTCTGAGCGGGAACTCTCAGCAGAGTACGCAGTCTCGCGCCCAGTAATCCGAGAGGCCCTCTCAGGGCTGGTGGAGCTAGGGTTCATTGAAATTCACCCCGGCCGAGGATCCTTCGTTCGTGAAGTGAGAGTCGACGATCTCTCCAACTCCCTCACGAGAGCGGCGACCCTATCGAAGACCACCGCCCGCGATTTGGTGGTGGCGCGCGTCGGCTTGGAATGCTCGGCCGTCGAGGCAGCAGCCCAGCGAGACGACACAGACATCGAGGCACTGAAAGCAAGCTTGCGAGCTCATTCCGCGGCAACCGGCGTTCAGTCCCTCGCGCTCACGGATCTGGCCTTTCACGAGGCAGTCGTCCGTTCGAGCGCGAACCCCGTCCTGGTCCTCATGTTTGGCGCGATTCGCAATCAGGTGTTCGCTCTGATGTTGCGCAGTCACTCCGACACCAGCGTTCACCAGTTGGGTGAGCCCTACCACGAAAAAATCGTGCAAGCGATTGCCGAGCGCAACCCCCAACGAGCGAGTGACCTGATGCGGGAACACCTTGAATTAGCTCTCAATCTATACGGAAGTGATTTAGATCGACCGATCGCTGACGTTGTCGAAGCTCGTGGCCTGCAAACCAGCGCTACCCTTCTTCCTTCCTCCTAACCGCCCACTACCCCTTTACCAGAGGACACCTAATGCCCACTCGGAACTGGTCTAACCAGAAAGACATGACAGTCAAGAACGCTGCAGGCACCACCGTCACCTTTGCCTCCCCCGACTCACCGGCACGCGTGACTGTCGACACCGCGACCGGGATGGTCACCAGGGTTGAAGCAACGGATGGTTACGGCATCGTCTCCCAAGACGTCACTATGGGAGTCGTAGCGGTGGTGGGAGGTATCGAACGCCGGGACCCGACCGGCGGTCTGACCTACGACGACACCGTCTTATGGTCGGACATTCAGGTCACCGGGTCGCTGGCTCCCGTGCACCGTGGGGTATGTCACGAGTTCCGTCAGAGCGCGACGCTCGGGGAAATGGATGTCACACTGCACTACCGCCTCTTCCCGACCTCACCATTCGTCGAGATTGCCGCCACTCTGTCCTCAGAGGAAGGTGTCTTAGTTCGAAACCTAGAGGTGGCGCTTACGGTCACCGCGGCACCAGAGGCCATCGTCAACGCGCCGGGAAACATGCTCCACCGAAATACGCCGCTGTCTGTGGTTGGGACCAAGAACCTTGGCGTCTCCCCGATCGGCGGCCTACGCGGGTCTAGTGGATTGGTGTGTGTCACAGACAGTGGCGTCACCTCCAGCATGTGGCCGAACAACCCCACGGAAATCGCTGACATCATCATCCGTCAAGGAAACACTGGCCTCGATGCCGCCATCTCCCTGAACTTCGCCGCCGACATCAACCCAGCCAACGAAGCTGAAGTGCGTTTGCTGACCCTCGATGTGCAACGCGGTGACTTCGAGAAGATTCGTGCCGAGTGGCCTGAATGGGCAGCCAGATATCACCTGACGAGCCCGGCCAATCCGCCGGCCTGGATTCACGGTGCAGGAATCTATGAGGTCCAGATTGGAACCTCCCACTTCTGGAACGACAACACTTACTGTCGTTATGAGGAAATCAAGGACCTAATCGCTGATCTTGATCGAGTCCAGGGACTGGGCTTCTCGATAATCCAGCTGATGCCGCGCCAGCCGTACCCCAGCTATAACGTGCACGACTACGACGACATCACCGTCTCCTACGGAGACGAGCAGGAGTTGAGCGAGTTGGTCGCACGGTGCCACCATCGAGGCATGCACGTGATTTTGGATGTCCTGCTTCACGGTGTACTCGATAACGAGTCGATCGACTCCGCCGCCAACGGTGTACTCAATGGCCCGTTGGCAGATCGCCTCGACGAGGAAGTCCTCGACACCTTTGGCGCCGACGTCTCCGACTCGAGCAACTACTGGATTGCGTGGTCGAGGCACATCCTGGACTTCGCGCCCCACTGGCGGGCAGGATCTCCAAAGCGCACCCCCCTCCAGCAGGAGCACCCCGACTGGTTCGCTACCGACTCGGACGGAAATGTCTCCGGGGTCTACACGAAGGCGTTTGATGCGAGAAACCCTGAGTGGCAGCGCTATTTCCGGGAATCCATGCTCGAGCTGATTCGACGGACCGACGCAGATGGGTTCCGGTTCGACGCGCCCACCTACAACTTCTTCGCAAACTGGGCCCCGTGGGCCCGCTCGCGCGCCTTCATGTCGCCACTTGGCTGCGTGCCGTTGTTCATCGATATGCGCAATGACTTGAAGGCCCTTAAGCCCGACGCCCTAATGTACACAGAGCCCTCAGGTCACCTACTCCGTCGTTCGATGGACATGAACTACAACTACGACGAGCAGTGGTTGGTTGCAGCCCTGCTTGGCAACACCCCCAAAGACAGTCGTGGGGTGAGAAACGCCAGGGACTTCATGCGATGGATGCAAGACCGCGATGACTTCCTCCCGGTTGGCTCCCAGACCGCACACCACATCGACTCCCACGACACCTTCTGGTGGCCCCAGTGGGGGAAGAAATGGCGCAGGGAACAGTTCAGCATGGCTGCCGTCCGCGCCCTAGCCGCGGCCTTCCTCACTCTCGATGGCCCTTACATGATGTTTACGGGAGGCGAAGAAGGTATGGAAGATGTGCTCTCTGGCGCACTCGGATTACGCAAAGAACACGCTCACCTGTGGGCGTCGAGGGCTCAGTTCGACACGACGAGCGATCCGAGTGGTGACCTTGTTATCGCTCACAGATCCGGTGGAACGACCGAGCTGGTGTGCATCGTGAACCTTTCAGGTGATGAGCGGGAGATTCCCGAGGCCTACGTCACAGGCTGGAATGCTCAGGTAGCGACTGGTGTCGACGGTCAGCAGCTTGCTGGCTACGGCATCTACTGGGTAACTCGCGGATGAGCAGAGGCGCTAGCCGTCCTGTATTGGCTGTTATTGAACGTGTAGAGGATTCCAAAGAGCTCCCAGCCGAGGAAAACCAAGTTCATCATCCATGCCCATGAACCACCCGTCGCAAACCGCAAATCTCCCATCGTCTGCCAGAGGGTAATTGAGATAGGCCTGCAGCTGCAGGGTTTTTCTTGCTTCTAGGCTGTCCCGGGGTGGCAGGGGAATGATCCCGAATGCTTGACCAGCTAGGAAATACCAAATAGGTTCCTAGGATGACGCCAAAGAAGATTCTCATTCCTGTAGTGGCAGTTCTAGTCCTAGCAGGTGTGGCCATGGCGCTGTTGTTCGCACAAGCGAACGCATCCGCCCAGCCCTCATTACTTTTCGTGTATGGCGGTCAAAACGCTGAAATCATCCGGTCGGACGGCAGTGACACTCAGTTTGAGTTGGTTGTCCCGATTGAGTCTGAGGAATCATTAGTCACATGGTTCACAGATCGCCCGAATCGTGACGCCGGAACCCTTACCTATAAGGAATTTGTAGGAATTTTCACTGAGAGTGGTTCGGACAGTTTCAAGAATGACCCACCCAACGTTGCCATTGAGTACAACGGCAATACCGTGATTGCTGAGATGACGGAACCAGAAATTACAACCTCTAACGACAACTCTGTGGCGTTTAGAGCGACGTTCACGCTCATTGATAACCCACAGGATCAGAATTCAGATGCGAGCAATCGTTTCATCGCAGGTCATGTCGAACGAAGTGGTGACAATCAGTTGACGGATATCGAAAAACTAGACCACGTTACCGTCTTTGTCGACGACGTGGTGTGCGTCGTAATCCCCATGGAAGCAGCTTTTTGCGTCGACACTGACACTGGGCAGGTTGTGAACTAACCCACCACTGAGACCCACCACTTGGACCCCGCAATCGTCAAACTAGAAAAGTCCAGGGGAGAAATAGCAGCCGTTGAGACAGCTGGAGCAGCTTGGGTTTGGGTTTTGAGAGGGGCTCGAGCTTGGTGAGCCTAGGCCGTGCCGCTGCGCCCTCGGCGATCTCCTTCAAATCTGTGGATTAGTCCCCGGATTCTGTTTCTTGGGCTTACCAGAGGATTACTCCGGGAGTGAGAATCGCTAGACGGCGTCAGCTGAGGTCACGGAGGCGAGTAAACAGGGGTGTTTTAGGCCGGTGGTGTTGAAGTGTGTGAGGCGCATATGCGCTCCGCACCCGGACGCTCAGCACGTAGGTGGCTGAGACAATCCGGCGGCGGTTCGATCCAGAGGCTAAACTATCGGGCCCTACCAGATCTCAGTCGACGTTTAGCCAGAATAAGCCCGAGGCCTGCAAGCGCAAACGTCGCTGCAATCCCGAGACCTAGCCCAGCCGCTTCGTCGGGGGTTCCCGTTGCCGCAAGACGCTGGGCCATAAACTGCGCTAGCGTCAACCCGGATCTCAGAAACTCTGCGTACTCGGCCGCAGACAACCCGCCAGGGTACGTCGTGACGCTCGCGCCAGAGGTTCCCCCACCCGGAGCGGCACAATCACGGACTTCCCAGACCAGCACGGGGAACCCGTCGTTCTCCGTGGAACATAGCTCCCATACCCGACCCAAGGCGGGGTAGCCGGTAATGCTGCTATCGGCAACGCCTCGGGTCTGATAGGTCTGGGCAACGATCGGACTGATGAGTTTACGACTTGCAAAGTTAGCCACAGCTCGGTAATCGGAGGGAACAAATCCCACCACGTTTCCTGGCTCGATAGCCCATCGGTAATCAGCAGCGGTCGCCACCCTCGTGTCGCCAGAGGCTGCCTCACCTGACGCAGCCTCGACAATTTCTGCACCACCGGGAAGCCCGGAGTTCGAGGGAGTCTCAAGCTCACTGGACTGGAAAGTGCTCAAGGTTCGGAGGTTGGCCGCTGAGACTCGCGGGGCTTGAGGCAGATCGCTCTCGGTGTAGCCGACAAAGTTCGTGGCGTGGACAGCTGGTGGGCCAGATGATCTGGGCTGACGGTACGCTATCGCGAAAGCAGCCCCTGAATCTGCGTTGTAGAAAGATGACACCGCCACGGTAGAAGCTGAATCGTGACGACCAATCAAACCACCTACCATTGGCAGCGTAGAAGTGGTGTTGCTTGTGCTGGTCGGGATAGGGTTCGCGGGGAGAAAGGTCGGAGACGCATAAGACCGGATTATTCTGAGCGTTGCGTCATTCGAGTTGAATACGTGACCCACGTAGCCCGCTAAACCTCCGGCCATGAGCGCACCTTCCGCGGTGCTATTCCATTCGAAGGTGGTTGTCGAATACGAGTCTCTGATTTCGGCGAACTTTACTCCCGATTCGTCGACCAGCATGACCGTCGTACCGACGAGGCCGCCAATGGTCACCTGCAAGGGCGGGCTCAAGGGCTCATAGGCGATAAGCCCCGAGGAGCGCGTGTACTGCACGCGCGCGCCTTCGCTGATTTGAGCCGCGATCATTCCGTAATTTGCCGTCCCCGTACCACTCACACGGAGGGTCAAATCAACATCCACCTCTGAGACTAAAGCTCCCGGAAGTAGTGTTTGGGCCAAACCACCTACCGTTTGACTCGCGGTGTGCATAGTGCCTCGAAGGCGAACCTTCTTCACCGTGCCGGAAACTTCTTCGAAGAACCCGACAATGAAGAAATCTGTTGTGCCAGGTATTGCCCACCCATCCCACGCTGCCGAGCCGGTCAGGGTGATGCTGTGGTGGTCACCGTCAAAGGTCCCTGAGAACGTGCCCGCCACCCCCTGGCTATATCTATCAAGCACAACGTCAGCGGTTTGACGATAGGAGCCCGCCAAGCTGCAATATCCCGATCCGATCTCTTCAAAGTTCGCAACCGTGCCGACTAACCATGGGTCAGCGGGAATCCCCGATCCCTCCAAGTCCGCGCAGGGGTCACTCACGAACGAGACCGCCGCCCCGCCAGCAGGCGTCACGGTGAAGGTGCCCCAATCCCTCAAATCAAAAGTGCGGCTCGCCCCCGGAGCAATAATCAGGTCGGTTTCTAGGTTCGAAACATCCTCCCGAATTATCCCCGAATTCGTACTGACCGTGCAGTCACCACTGACCGCGGAATTGCTGATGACGAAGTTGTCGTTCCTGGCCCCAGAAATGACTCGATTGGCATTGATCGAGGCCAGCGAAGCAGTGAGGGTTGTGTCGTTCGTGCAATTGAGGGCTATAGGTGAAGGTGTCGCGGTGGCAGCGTACGCTTCTTCAACCGCCGACACGGAACCAACCACTCCGCATGCCAAAATTGTTATTCCTGCGACTATCTTTCTCACGACGCACCAGCTCTTTTCTTCAGTAGAACATTTCTTTTCGCTCGGTAATGGGAGGCGCTCGAAAAGGCTGACAACCCGTTCGTTAGTTCAGCGGACATCAAGGCCATCACCGATCCAGCGCGGGTGACGCCCGAGGCGGTTTCGAATGGACGCGACGAATTGCGAATCCATATCATTTTTCAATTATCTCGTGGTTCCCAGAGCGATTGGGGAAAAACAAGGTATTCGCGCCAAATTGACCCCCCAGCATGTCACTTAGCCGAGCTACGACAGCCTGACCGGTGCCGTAGCTCGGGAGCAGAGGACTTGTAGGGCGGTAGGGGCTTGAGCCCGTGACCGACGGATTATGAGTTCGATGCCTAGGAATTAGCTGGCGTTAGAGGGTGCTCGCTGACGTGGCGCCCTGCAAATTTGTCCCGAGACCAGTGGAACAGGGGTACGGTGAAGATAGCCCCCTGCACCTAGGTTGCTTATCCCGCACAAAGAATAGAAGGGTCAACTCGTGGATTTTGTCCTTTGGATTTTGGCAGTAGTACTTGTTGTCGCCGGAATTTTCAGAATTGTGAAAGGCGACACGCTCCTTGGCATAGTCTTTATAGTCGTTGGCTTGTTAGTCGGTCCGGGCGGAACGAGTGTTTTCAGTTAGTGAGCCTGTGGCGCGATTGGCGTGAGGTTCTGGCGGAGTCGTCTAAGCCTTGCGAACGCTTAGCCGTTGCCCCCGTTTGGCGCGGGCGAGAATATAGTGTTGTGTCGTGCTCGAATTTGCCGTTTCTGTCATCGAACGAATCGGTGTCCTCGGCGCCGGCCTGCTCATTGCCCTGGAGACAGTGATCGCCCCTCTCCCGTCCGAGGTGGTGTTGTTGCTCACCGGTGTCAACGTATCCGAGGGGAACTTCAGTTTTTTGGGGGCATTGCTGATTACCACCACTGGTTCACTCGTGGGGGCTAGCTTGCTCTACGCCGCGGGCTATTTTCTCAGTGCAGAACGCCTGGAACACCTGATTGCCCGATACGGCAAGTTTCTTGGCATAACGGTGGGGGACCTTCGAAAGACATTGTCGTGGTTTGAACGATACGGAAACCCCCTTGTCCTGTTCGGGCGGCTTATCCCGATCGTGAGGAGTTTGGTGAGTATCCCAGCGGGCCTCGTTCAGATGAATTTTGCACAGTTCTTGGCGCTCACAGCTTTGGGGAGCGGAATCTGGAACTCGATTTGGATTTCCCTCGGCTTTACACTGGGCGAGAATTGGCAGATCGCCGAGCGGTATTCGTCAATTCTTGATTACATTGTCTACGGGGCACTGGGGGCAGCCCTCATCTACTGGTTGGTCCGATTTGTCAGGCGGCAACGGGCGTCTCGGGAACCGCTCGATCGGTAGCGCAACTACTCTGGTCGAACGTCTCTGGCGCAGGCCGGGCTTGGCCCCGGAACTGGTACAGTCGGCAAGTAGAACCCCAATGGTTTTTCCCACTTTCGGAGGTCGATGTGACTGGAAACCTCGGCGGCTGGCACGCCGTCATCATTCTCGTGGTCGTTCTTCTTCTGTTTGGTGCTCCGAAACTGCCGCTGCTTGCTCGTAGCGTTGCGCAGTCGCTTCGAATCTTCAAGACTGAAATGAGCTCCTCTGACTCGCGGGACTCCGAAACCAACTCCCGCAAGGGCAGCGAATAATACCCAGTCGCA
>CAEZTM010000011.1_pt1 | contig 25786 bp, 20 predicted proteins | sample 7264211 | NCBI WGS metagenome assembly CAEZTM01 (sample SAMEA6813804, study PRJEB35770) | uncultured Actinomycetes bacterium | biome: Freshwater; feature: Freshwater reservoir; material: water | place: Czech Republic | collected 2017-08-18 | depth 0.5m m | reverse complement strand
GAGATAAAGTCGCGAAAGGCTTCAGAAATCGGTGTGGTTGAGCGGTTTTCCGGGCTGCGAGGGTGCTCCTGGTCAGTCACCCCACCAGTCTGACACGTAGCATGGAGCAGTGCCATCCAGACGCATCGACCTCCATTCCCACTCCCGGTACTCCGACGGGTCTGATTCACCCGCTGAACTCATTGCCGAGGCCTCTGCGGCGGGAGTGGATGTGGTGGCACTCACCGACCACGACACCCTGGCGGGTATTGACGAGGCGACGGGTGCCATTCGTGGCACCGGAATGACTCTGGTGCCAGGCATTGAATTGAGCGCTCAGGTTATTGATCCCCTACCCGGCGCCGTTCCGCGCAGCGTTCACGTACTGGGTTTGTTGGTGGATGGGCATGACGCAGAGCTGGTCGCCGAGATGGCGCGCATTCGAGACCATCGGGCTGATCGGCTGCGTTTGATGGTGGAGAAGCTTGCCGTGGATTTCGACATCAGTTGGGACGAGGTGCGGGGAGGCATGGCCGCTGGCGCGACCCCGGGGCGGCCACACATTGCTCAGGTGCTGATTGCCAAAGGCTACTTCCCGGACACCGATGCTGCCTTTGCCACGGCGCTTCGGGCCGATGGTCTTTACCACGTCCCGCACTACGCACCTCGGCTGCTCCGGGCACTAGAGATCATCACCAATGCCGGCGGGGTGGCGATTCTTGCGCACCCAGCGACGGGGGCGCGCTCGGGAGCGCTCGACCACAGCGCGCCCCTTCTCGAGCTCATCGCTGCCTACTCGCTCTATGTCGATGCTGGCCTCGCTGGCCTTGAAATTGATCACCGAGAGAACACCGAAGATGGCAAGGCTGTGTTGCGCAGCGTGGCCAGTGAGCTGGGGCTCATCGTTACCGGGTCCAGTGATTACCACGGTGACCGCAAAGGTAATCGTCTTGGTGAAAACACCACCTCAGAAGAGCACTACGAGGCGATTCTTTCCAGGGCGACTGGCGCTGCCCCGATTAGCTTGTAGTGCGCCGACGCTGACGAGTCCGGGCGCGGCCGCGCTGGTCACCCATGTCACTCGGGTCGTGAGCGTGGGGCTTTTTCGCGGGGACAGTCTTTGTCCGTGGCGGCTCCCCGGCGCGCTTTTCCTTCTGAGGGATAGGGGTTGTCTTCACGCGACCCTTAGTTCCCTCGGGAATATCTAAGTCCTTGAGGAAGTGAGGGGATGAGGAATACGTTTCCACGGGCTCGGGGATTCCCATTTCGAGGGCCTTGTTGATGAGCGCCCACTTATGAAGATCGTCCCAATCCACGAAAGTTACGGCGATGCCGGTTTTTCCAGCGCGTCCGGTGCGGCCGACGCGGTGAAGATAGGCCTTGTCATCCTCGGGGATGGTGTGGTTGATGACGTGAGTGACGTCGTCGACATCAATTCCCCGCGCTGCCACGTCAGTGGCGATGAGCACGTCGTGCTTGCCCGCCTTGAAGGCGGCCATGGCGCGTTCGCGAGCGTCCTGGCTCAAATCTCCGTGGACAGATCCCGCGGAGAATCCGCGGTCAGTGAGCTCCTCCTGGAGTCTGGCTGCTTGACGTTTTGTTCGGGTGAACACCACGGTCTTGCCACGGCCTTCGGCCTGCAGAATGCGGCCGATGACTTCGTCTTTATCTAGCGCGTGCGCGCGATAGACAAAGTGTTTGATGTTGGCCTGGGTGATGGACTCATCCGGTGACGTCGCACGAATATGTATCGGCTTGTTCATGAAGCGCCGAGCGAGCGCGACCACGGGCCCAGGCATGGTGGCCGAGAAGAGCATGGTGTGACGGGTGGGGGAGGTCTGGGAGAAGAGCCTCTCGACGTCTGGCAAAAAGCCAAGGTCAAGCATTTTGTCTGCTTCGTCGAGAACCATGACCTTCACATCAGCAAGTGAGAGAAGACGCTGGCTTGCGAGGTCCAAAAGGCGGCCGGGTGTTCCCACCACAATCTGGGCGCCGGCTTTGATGGCATCCACTTGACCCTCATAGGCCTTGCCACCATAAATCGAGACCACCGCGGTGGATCGATTGCTGGCGGCAAGAACGATGTCTTCGGTGACCTGGACTGCCAACTCGCGGGTGGGCACCACAATGAGAGCCTTGACGCCGGGTTCTGGGTTCTTCCCCAGCGCTTGGATCAGAGGTAACCCAAAACCAAAAGTCTTACCGGTGCCTGTTTTGGCCTGACCGATAATGTCTTGGCCGGTGAGTGCGATGGGAATAGTTTGTTCCTGAATAGGAAATGGTTCGAGGATGCCCTTGCTTGCTAGAGCGTCGACCAGGTCGGACTCAATGCCGAGGTCGGAGAAATTCACTATCTGTACTGCCTTCTGTCGTATTTTCTCCCAGTCTAGGCGCAGGGCCCGATGCCCGCCTGCCAAGCCCGGCTAAGCTTGGAGCATGCCCTGGTTCTGGCGCAAGAAAAAGCAGGATAGCCCCGCATACCGGATCACTCCGCGCAAAGAACCCTCGCCCACGAGCAAAGTGGATGTCAGCGAGCTGACTCCACCGGCTGCAGATTATCTCGCCAGCGCCTGTATTTTGGAGCTCACCGCAGCGAGTGAACTTGCTGCCGTAGCGAGCGAAGCGTGGTCGGCAGAGGATGCCGACGCGTTGATGGTTGCCTCTGGCATGGCAATGGATCGCTATCGCGCACTGCGAGCTCTGGTGGCTGATTATGAGAAAGACGTCTCTGGGGCGATTGCTACACCGCGTCACAGGTTAAGCGGTCACCTCGAAAGGTTTGTCACCACGCGCTGGTATGAGCGGGTGGGCACCATCTATGTTGTCTTTGGTCTCACCCGCGACTTCTGGTTACTTCTGGCTGGGGGCTTGCCCAAGAATTTACGAACCCGGGTGACGGAAATCCTTCGTGATGGTGGGGAAGAAGACCTTCTGACCGGAGTCCTAGAGCGAGTGCTCCAGGTTGACACCCGGTACGTGTCGCGGCTGAGTCTGTGGGCCAGGCGATTAGTCGGTGATGCGATGTTGATCTGTAAAGACGCGTTGGATGACGCGGTGGTCAGCGCGGATGACGCCGTAACAAAGCTCGAGCCTATATTTACCGATGTCCTGGCTCGTCACACCAGTCGCTTGGAGCGGGTGGGTCTTACCGCGTAGTGCGGCCAGTGAGTTCTGCCCACAGGGCGTCATCTGCCAGCTGGCGACGCTTGGGAAGAATGAATCCCAGTGCAATCGGCACTGCGGCGCTAAGGCCGAGTGCTCCAATCCAGGGCCAGATGCCAGCCGGGTCAAGTCCCGCCCACACTGCAATCGCCCAGGAGAGTGACCCGGCGATGATTCCGATGGAGGGCATCACAAACAATCCGTGCATGGCGCGACCTGGAATCAGGTAGCGCAACACGAGGCCGATGAGGCCGGAGAAGGTCACCACCAACACAAGCTCCATGGTTAGGGCGCGAAGCCGACCTTCCGGGACTTCTCTTCACCAATTTCAACGAACGCTAGAGTCCTCGAGGCGACGACGAAGATGTGGCCTTTCTCGTCCTCCAGCCGCAGGGTTCCCTTGTCATCGGCCAGGGCGGTAGCGATGGCTGTCTCCAACTCGGGCGTGCTCTGGGTCGTCTGAATGACGAGTTCGCGGGCAGTGTTCACAATTCCGATACGTATTTCCACATCCCTAGCGTACGACACGTCGGCCGTGTGGTTTAGCCTCGAAACTTATGGAGGCGAACCCCGCAGCGATAGTGGCCAGAGAGGCCTCTGCGACGTCGCTGATTGTGGGTGCTCCGGGCAGTGGCAAGAGCACGCTTCTGATGTCCCGCCTGGTTCATCTTGCGGGGGCCGGCTCACCGGTCGATGGGCTGATTATCCTCACTCCCTCCAGAGCACAGGCCTCGATGGTTCGTGACCGGGCAGGTCTTGCCTTGGGACGCGCTACCTGGGGCCCCAGAGTTCGCTCGGTGGCCTCTCTCGCGTTCTTGTGTGTGCAGAGCGCCAACCGCCAGGCCGGTGCGCCAGCGCCTGATCTTGTCTCTGCGAGCCAAACCGATGCCGACATTGCCTCTCTTCTCCTAGGTCACGCGGAAGATGGCTCTGGCCCACAGTGGCCTCATCCTCTTGCCGCCATGGTGAGAGAGCTCCCGGTGTTTCGTCAAGAGCTCCGGGAGTGGATGGCGAGGGCCACTGACTATGGCCTCGACAACGAGACCCTCGACGCTGTGGCTGACACTCATGGCCGCCCTGAGTGGAAGGCTGCCGCGGCGTTTCGTGCCGAATACCAGGCGGTTCTCGCGAGTGCGCGCCCTGGAGCATTCGATAGCTCAGAAATCATTCGCCGCGCCATTGTGGTTCTTGAAGGGGGCCTGCCCTCGGGGCTTGATTCTCTGGTGCACGTATGTGTGGATGACGTCCATGACATGACCCAGGCTTCCCTCGATTTCTTGGACGCCCTCAAGAATCTTGGCCTGGGGCTCACCATAGTTGCCGAACCCGATGTTGCCGGGAACACCTTCCGAGGCAGCGAGCCCGAGGGTCTCAGCCGTCTTGCCAGCGCGTGGTCGCTCACCCCAGAAGTTTTGCCCAGTGTCCATCGACACGGGCACGCCATCAGAGGCGTAGTGGCGAGTGTCACCGAGAAGATCGGCACCGCTGGTATGGGGTTGCAACGACGCGCACCCTCGGTCGTTGGTGAACCCGGTCAGGTCTTCACTCTTGTGGCGCCGAGCGCTCACCGTGAATCCGGTGACATCGCTTCGTTCATCATGACCAGCCATCTCCAGCACGGAGTGCCCCTCGATCGCATTGCCGTCGTTGCCAGGCGGGGCAGTCGAGTGCAACGCCTGGTTCGCGAACTCACGAACCACGGCATCGCCGCGAGAGCAAACCTTGCTGGTGTTGCTCTGAGAGATCAGCCGGCAGCTCGAGATCTTGTGGAATTGGTTGCTGTGGGCCTCGGGCTTCGCCCGCTTGGCCCACAGACCGCCGTGGCACTGCTCTCTGGTCGTTACGGCCTCATGACCACGCAGGAGCTTCGCAGGCTTCGATTCGCCCTGCGACTCCTTGCTGACCCAGACCAGCCCTACCAACCCATTGATCAGATTTTGGCTGATGCCCTCGGTCATCGAGGTGGCTTTGCTCTCGTGGACGCCAGCGTTGGTGCCAAAGCAACCACTATTGCCCAGATTCTCGATGACATCCGAGGGGCCTCACCTGGCACCCCCGTGACCGAGTTGCTGTGGATGGCGTGGTCGGCAAGTTCCGCTCGACTCGGCTGGGAAGCCGGGGCACTCGCCGGCGGTGAGCGCTCGGGGGGCGCTCACCGTGCGCTTGATGCCGTAGTTGCGCTGTTTCACCAGGCCGCCGATTTTGTTGAAGCGCAGCCCGGTGCGAGCTCTGCTGTGTTTATCGAGAACACCCTGGAAGCTGAGGTGCCAGACGATGTGGTCTTGCCGGCCTCAGCGTGGTCAGCCGTCACGGTGTCGACACCCTCCGGGCTTCAGGGCACCGAATTTGATGTGGTAATCGTCTCTGGCGTGGAAGAAGGCGTGTGGCCTGACCTGCGCCTTCGCGGTTCCTTGTTGCGTTCCCACCAGATGGTGCGAAGCGCCAGGGGTGAGGCAGGGGACGTTCTCAATGAACGCAAGATCGTGAAGGACGACGAACTCCGACTTTTCGCCATGGCACTCTCTCGCGCCACGACGACCGTGTTGGTCACCGCGACAGACTCTGAGGAGGCACCGCCAAGTCCACTGTTTCACCTGGTGGACGCACAGGCGACCAGGATTCAGAGCCGACCCGAGGGCCCGCTGTCTGAGCGCACTCTGACGGGCCTGCTTCGGCGCGATCTGGTTCGCGCGGTGGAGCGCGGTGCGGACACAGGACGCCTCGCTAATGATCTGGCAATCCTCGCCTCACTGGGGGTTGCCGGTGCGCACCCGCGTGACTGGTGGGGCATCGCAGAGCCCAGTAGCCAGGGCCCGCTGTTTCCGGAGGGCGACGTCCCCGTCTCGCCCTCGGGTCTTGCGACCCTCGAAGAATCTCCCGTCGAGTGGTTCCTGGACACTCTGGCCAGGAACGAGTCCGCTCCCGAGCGAGGGCTTGGATCGCTGTTGCACCGGGCGCTGGAAGAGCACCCCCGCGGGAGCGCTCTGGAGATGTGGGAGGTTGTTGATCACTCCTTTGGTCAACTCGACTATGAGCCTGGCTGGGTTCAGTCTCTCCAGCGGCGCTTGGCTCGAGCCATGGTCGACGCCATGGCCGACTACCTCCGCGACCGGGAAGGCGAGGGGTTTGTTCTCGCCGGAGTGGAACAGGGCTTCCAGATGCGCTTTGGGCGAGCCATTGTGCGCGGGGTCATTGACCGCGTTGAAGTGACCCCGGAGAACACGCTTCTGGTTGTTGATCTCAAAACCGGCCAACACGTGACTGATGCCGGAGTGGTCGATAACCCGCAAATGTTTGCCTATCAGTTGGCGCTGCAGAGCCCCGAGTTGCTCGTGGAGCTGGGGCGCGCGGACATGGGGCACGCCGGCGCCGTCCTGCTCTTTGTGAAATCTGGCGTGGGGGGAAAGCGCTACCGCTTGGCCACTCAAGCGCCACTGGACGACGCGGCCAAGGAAGCCTTCCTAGAGAGGCTCGATAAGGCGGTGGCGATTATCTGCGCCGCGGAATTCGCGGGAGCTCCCCGGGTCTTTGGCTCCGGCGGTCACAGTAGGCATCGCTGGCACTTCGTGGGGCAGGTGTGTGGCGATGTTTAGTGCCAGGGAGATCGCTGCGAAGCTCGGTCAATTCGAGCCCACCGCCGAACAGGAAGCAATTATCGAAGCCGATCCCGCGGGCACCTATCGCGTGATTGCCGGAGCCGGCTCAGGAAAAACCGAGACCATGGCGCAACGCGTGCTGTGGTTGGTTGCGAACAACCACGTTGCACCCGGCGAGGTGCTGGGCCTCACATTCACCCGCAAAGCAGCCGGGGAACTGGGCCGCAGAATCTCTGAGCGCTTAGCCGAGCTTGCCACTAGCGGCGTTGTCCGCACCGGGGATGAGTTTGATACCCCGAGCGTTGCCACGTATAACTCGTTTGCCTCTGGCCTCTATCGCGAATACGCGGCTCTGCTGGGACGAGACCCCGATGCTCAGGTGCTCTCGGAAGCGAGCGCCTGGGGCCTTGCGCGCAGTGTGGTGGTAGCTAGCACAGACCCGGCACTCCTCAAGTGGGAGTACTCGGTGGGAGAACTCACTCGGGTGGTTCGCCTCTTGGCTTCGCGAGTCAGCGAAAATGCGGTGAGCCTCTCGGACATCGATGCGTTTGCCACGCAGTTTCGAACACTTCGTGATTTGCCACCCGGTGGATCAGGGCGCTATGCCGAGGTCGAGGCATGGAGCGACACCGTTGATTCACTGATTCCGATGATGGGGCTGGTGGCTGACTACACCCGAGCCAAAGCCCTCCGGGGTGTCATCGAGTTCTCTGATCAGGTTGCGCTCGCTTTGGAATTGGTCTCGACCCACCCGGAGATCTGCGAGAACATCCGGGCATCGCACCGCGTGGTGCTCCTGGATGAATATCAAGACACGAGCGTTGCTCAAAGCTCGTTGCTCTCCATCCTGTTCCCAAGCCACCCGGTGATGGCGGTGGGCGATCCGTATCAGGCCATTTATGGCTGGCGGGGGGCTAGTAGTTCGAACCTCAGTGATTTCGATAGAGCCTTCGGGGGTGGTGCACCCGCCACCTTCACCCTCTCCACCAGTTGGCGCAACGGTACGCACGTGTTGAACGTCGCCAACGAGATTGCGACTCCACTGGCAGCGTTGCCAGGCCCCGATGTTGGGGTCCTCCAGCCGGCGCCCGCTGCGAGCACTCAACCTGTCGAGGTGGTCTTTGAGGAGACCATCCACGATGAAGCGGACGCAGTGGCGAGGTGGCTAGTCGACAAGCTTGCCGAGGGGGATAAGCGGCCTACGGCTGCAATCTTGGTCCGCCAGCGCCATCACCAGCGAGCATTCGTTGACGCGCTTGGCGCCAGGGGAGTCCCTGTCCACGTGCTCGGCATTGGCGGACTCCTGGATGACCCAGTTGTTGCCGACATTGTCTGCGCGCTGCGGGTAATCATCCACCCTCACGCCGAGACGGAGCTTGTTCGCCTGCTCTCTGGTGGCAGATGGCGTCTTGGGGTTTCGGACCTCCACGCTCTTGCCACCACCGCACGATGGCTCGAGGGACGAGATGCCAGTGGTAGCGCTCTTGATGCCACGGCCAAATCCAGGCTCAAAGAGTCGGTTGCCCCCAGTGATCACGCGGGCTTGCGCGATGCGCTGTCCTTTATCGTCCGAGCCCCCTCCGAGCACCACCAGCGCAAGCTCTACAGCGAGGCCGGGCTTTCGCGCCTGGCGGAAGCGGAAGCGACGCTCAGGGCTCTCAATGATGCCCATGTTGCGAGTGTTGATGACGCGATCGCCATGGTCGAGCGTGCTCTCGGGCTTGATGTCGAAGTTCTTGCCCACCCGGGTCGCTCGCGCAGCGTCGCCGCCAGGGAAGCCTTGATGGATGCCCTCAACACCTACCTCGCGGTGTCTGATGATGCCTCCGTCAGCGGGTTTGTGCAGTGGCTCGCCGATGCTGAAACGAGGGACAACCTCACGCCCCGTCAAGAACCCGCGGAACCTGGTTGCGTGCAGGTGTTGACGATTCACGGCTCGAAAGGTTTGGAGTGGGACATCGTGGTTGTCCCACGTGTCGTTGACGACGAATTACCGGGGCCTGGGAAGAACAGAAAGGGTTGGTTGAGCCGAGGAGAGTTGCCCTATGTCTTCCGAGGGGATCGTGGGAGCCTCCCGGACTTCGGGTGGCAGGCCGCCACGACGAGGAAAGAGGCGATGGCTGTTTTTGGCCAGTTCAAAGAGGCTCTCTCGGACCACCAACTCGCCGAAGAGCGCAGGCTCATGTATGTCGCGGTGACCAGAGCAAAGCACCATCTCTTACTCAGCGGTTCTTTCTGGGCTGCACAACAGAATTCTCGGGGCCCCTCGACGTTCCTCACAGAGCTCGCCGATGCCGGCCTCATTCCCACGCTCCCGTTGGCCTCCACGCACGAAACCCCGCCGGAACAAGACGACGCGCAGGAGCGTATCTGGCCGGGCGACCCACTCGGAAGCAGGCGAGCGCTAGTAGAGCGCGCCGCCCAGGCCGTGCTTGATTCCGCATCGGGCTTGGATGGCACTGCCGCTGCCTGGGACCCGAGACTTCAGTTGCTTCAGGCCAAGCGCCAGGAACCTGGTACCCGTAGGCTTCGGTTCCCGGTGCGCATCCCCGCCTCAGCCCTCGAGCGATTAATCTCAGATCCGCAGGCCTATCGTCGTGCGCTGTTGCGGCCTATGCCCTCCAGGCCGCAGGCAGCTGCGCTGCGCGGGACGCTCTTCCACCGGTTTGTGGAGCAGCGCTTCGCTCAGGTTCACCCAGGCGTGCTTTTTGATAGTGACGCGGAGTGGGATGAACCTGCCGAGTCATCTCTCTCGATCGAGCAGTGGCGGGAGCGCTTTGAAGCCTCAGAATTTGCTGGCCTCGAACCGGTCGCGATTGAGCCAGAGCTTCAGGTTCCAGTGGGCGAACACATCATCATTTGCAAGATTGATGCGGTCTTCCCTACTGAGACTGGCGTGCGCATCATCGACTGGAAGACCGGCGCTGCGCCCGCAACACCCGAAGCGCTTGTCGCCAAGAGCATCCAATTGGCGGCGTATCGCCTGGCGTGGTCCCAGTGGTCCGGTCTTGATGCCTCACAGATCGAGGCTGCCTTCTGGTTTGTGGAGACAGAAACCTTGGTGACGCCTGACTATCTGCCCAGTGCCGCCGAGCTCGGCTCGCTCATTGACGAGGCTGTTGCTCGGGTTATTGCGCCAGAGGGTGCCGAGCATGACTAATGGTCTGCGTGATTGCCTGGTCTAAGTCACCGGACACTCGGTCATTGAGCGCCACCAGCATGTCTGTTGCGTCTTGGGTGATGGTGTCATTGCCCAAATCCATTCCGTGGAGTAGCCACTTGGCGACATCGAGCTCAGCCCAGAATCTCGCGCGCTGCATAATCCAGCGGTCCGCGTGATTACGAGCGGAGTGGTAGGCGGTGATCGCTGCGGCGGAGAAACTCTGCGAGCTCGGGGTGCTGAGCCAGGCCATATCGTGGGCTGGGTCACCCACCCGGAAATTCCGCCAGCCCGTCACGCCAAGAATCCGGTTATTGCCGGCTAAGAAGCGCCCGAGGCCCATCCGGCCATGAATGACAGTGACTTCACACTGCCATAGTGCGCGGTCCTCGCACGCGGTTTCCCAACGCCGCAGGAGTGACTGAGGCAACAATCCCGTTGCGGCCGTGCGGTCAACGATCCCGGCCGCTTCACGAAGCGAGTCAAGCGCGCTGGCCACGGGGCGGTGGTGGTCACTCAGCGTGGTCGTGGGGAGCTGGTGAATATCGGCAAGTGCCTGGCCGATGGCGGTGGCAAGTTCCGGGGTGAGGTTCTTCGCGATCGGGCTCTGGCCTGGCAGGTAGTCGCTGACGCTCAGGGTTCGGCCCTGCACCGTGAGTGTCCCGAGGATCCGGGGAACCTGAAATGGCAGCCGTGAACGAAGACCTTCGGTGAGTGCCTGGGCGGCACTAATCCGCTCCCTCACCACTGCTTCTTCAGCGTCGCTGGAGGACAGCGACACTACACAAGCGTTGCCATGGACGTCGTGAACCAGGGCGGCATTGCGTTGGCCAAGTGACAACTGTTGAGCACTCACAACCTGCAAACCAGGCACCGCGCTGCTCGCCAGCGCCGATAGCATGAGAGGAGTGTGACTCATGGCTCCAGGGTAGGCGTCGGCTAGGCCGGGTGAAGCCTGCCACACCGAGCACAGTTGTGTGTTCTCCCAGAGTATTTTCATCAGCAGAAGAGGGGTGTCCCGGTGTCCTTGACTCCACGGTTACCCCTGTCCCGCTCGCGGATAGACAGGGACGCCGGCTCTCGAAAAATCCCTGGATTTCTGGAGTCGATCTGGAGTCGCGGTGACACCAGGGTCGTTCTCATTTGGAGTGGGGAAGCCTTGCTGGCGGCCGATAACGGGGTTGCACTCGATCTGCGGGCGCCCTCGGAGGTGCCTGACTCACTGCACCGCATTTATTTGGGCGTGACGACGGAGACGGTGGGCACGGTCGCCCTGGGAACGCCGATTGTTGCGGCGGTGCTCGATGATGAGGCGGCCAGGTCTCTAGCTCCCGATGTTGCCCGGTGGACCAGTGCCAGAACCCTGGCGCACCATTTGAACGATTTGGACGCCGGGATCGTGGTCGAAGCGTTGGCAATGGCCAACTGGCATTCCGGGCACTCGTTCTCCCCGGTCACCGGTGCACCGGCCCTGCCCGATCAGGCCGGTTGGGTCAGAGTGGACCAGTCCAGCGGTTCGGATTTGTTCCCCCGGACTGATGCTGCCGTCATTGCGTTGGTGACTGACGCCGATGATCGCATCGTGCTTGGCAGCAATGCGCTCTGGGAATCCCACCGCTATTCGCTCCTCGCCGGGTTTGTCGAACCCGGTGAATCCTTGGAAGCGGCAGTTATTCGCGAGGTCTTTGAAGAATCTGGCTTGGTTGTGACTAATCCGGTCTATGTGGGTTCCCAACCGTGGCCATTCCCCGCCTCGTTGATGGTCGGGTTCCGGGCCGAATTGGATACAGCCGTTGCCATGGATTTACGGCCAGATGGCACAGAGATTATCGATCTGCGCTGGTTTAGTCGCGACGAGCTTCGCTCCTCGCTGGATTCAATTACCCTGCCCGGGCGAACGTCGATCGCCAGGGCAATGATTGAAGACTGGCTGGGGGAGTCCCTGCCGGATGGGGCCTGATGCTCGATCTGCTTGAGGCCCTCGATGACCAGCAACGCGTCGTCGCGACAATGTTTGATGGCCCGCTGTGTGTCTTAGCTGGGGCTGGAACAGGCAAGACGCGATCCATCACCCACCGGATCGCCTATGGAGTCCAGACGGAGCAGTATCAACCCGACCAGATTCTGGCGCTGACCTTCACCCAGAAGGCGGCCGCTGAAATGGCACACCGAGTTCGAGATCTGGGGGTCGACGGTGTTGCCGCGCGCACCTTCCACTCGGCAGCGCTTCGTCAACTTCAGCACTTCTGGCCGATTGTCACCGGTGGTTACCTACCCGACATCATGCCGAGCAAGGCGGGTCTCTTGGTGAGGGCGCTAGAAGGACTCAAGATTCAGGTGGACCAGGCGGTTCTTCGTGACCTTGCTGGTGACATTGAATGGCGCAAAGTCCACGCCTATAGCCTCGAGGACTATGCCAGGCATCGCCTGGCCAAGGGTGACACGATGCCGGGCCTGCTCTCGCTCGAAGTTCTCATAGATATTCACGAGCGATACGAAAAACTCAAAGACGAAGCCAAACGCATTGATTTTGACGATGTGCTCTTAGCCGCACTCGGAATGCTGGAGAGCGAAAATCGGGTGCTGGATCAGGTTCGTGCCCAATACCGGTATTTCCTGGTCGATGAGTATCAGGACGTGTCGCCCGTTCAACAGCGGTTGTTGGATATGTGGTTGGGCGATCGCGAGGACATTGTTGTTGTCGGGGATGCCAGTCAAACGATTTATTCCTTCGCAGGGGCAAGCAGTGAGCATCTTGTGGAGTTCGCCTCTCGGCACCCCCGGGCCACCGTGGTGAAGCTGGAAAAGAACTACAGATCCGGTGGCCACATCGTGGCGATTGCGAACCAGATCATGGCGGGGAGGCCCGGCGCACTGTCACTAGAAGCAACGACGGCTGACGCGATTCCCGTGATGCGTCACCGTGCGGCCACCGATGAATCAGAAGCCACTTTTGTGGCCAGCACAATAGGTGAGTTAGCGAAGAAGGGCACCGGTCTTGATGATTGCGCAGTGTTGATGAGATTTGGGGCGCAATCCCTCGCGCTCGAAACAGCATTGCGCCAGCAGGGAATCAGTTTTAGGGTCCAAGGCGCTAAAGCGTTTTTTGATGAACCTCACGTGCAACGCGCTGTGATGGAAATTCGAGGGGCGGCCGTGGCGGGCATTGGCGGCGAGCTCCAAGGGGTTGTCGATGACATCCTTTATGGCATTGGTCTCACCGACACGGAGCCAGACCACCAGGGTGCTGAGCGTGGTCGGTATGAAGACCTTATGGCCCTGCGGGATTTGGCACGAAAGGCTTCTGCCACCATGACCCTGGTGGAGTTTTCGGACATGCTGGTCCGCCGCTCGGAAACCGGAGACAGCCCGAGCGTCGGAGCGGTAACACTCTCCACCGTGCACTCGGCTAAAGGTCAAGAATGGCCCGTTGTTTTTCTGGTGGGTCTCGCAGAGGGGCAGTTCCCCATCTCCTATGCGAAGTCGACGAGTGCCGTCGACGAGGAGAGACGCCTGTTCTATGTGGGCGTTACGCGCGCTCGCGAGAGACTGACACTGAGCTATGCAGAGAGCGCCAGGGAGCGGGGACAAACCAGGGAGGCGAGCCGTTTCCTTCGGGAGATCTCCTCGGTTTAGCAGAGGCCTCTGCATCCACAGCCCGGCCTGGTCTCACTGTCGAGGCGCACGTGTTCTCCAGTCCACGCAGTGATGCGCAGTTGGTGACGGGGTCCCCGGTGCTCCACCATCGTGGCCGCGTGCCAGGTGGCACGAGTGATGTTCTCCGCTGTGGCGGTGGGCGCTATTGTTCCCCAGAGCTGACTGACAATGGGCACCGAAGACCAGGGCAGTGCCTGGTCGGTGGCCAGCTCGCAGTGCAGGCAGGCATCCTCACCCGGGTTAATCCGGGGCCCGACCGTGATGGCCTGGTCGGTGAAGATGATGGGAGTGTGGGGTGTGTCTCGCCGGAGCCACCTCGTGAACTGCGCGGGGTCTGGCACAAAGTGGGCAAAGATGAGCACTTCCCCCGGGGCCTCGCCCGCTGTGTCCTCAGCGCCTGCGAAGACTGAATCGACGCCAATGCTCGTGAGTGCCTGGCTGGCACGAAGGGCGAGAGTGTGGGGGGCGTCGAGCACGAAGCTGCGCGTTGGCCTTGGCGGAGTCAGGGCTAAAGCGGGGGCGAGCTGCTCCAGGAGTTGATCCAGGCGTTCGTTGCTTACCCCGGAGGCCGCTGCGAACATTCGAAGCCCGGATTCTGAGATACCGGTGGTGAGCTGGTGCAAGACCAGCAGAAGATCATCCTGGACTTCGCGAAGGATGACCAGCGGTGGATCAAATCCGATGTGTAGTGTGTGCGGGTTTTCCCACACCACCGGGAACAGCGCGTTGATGGCAAGCGATCTGGGGGACATCCCCTGATAGTGCCGAGTCGCCGAGATTCAGGGCGCCTCTTATGCACAGGCTAGGCCGGTGGCTGCTCCTCATCGAGGAGGTCGCGCAGTGCTTGATCCATGTCATCACCTGGCCCAGCGGGTGCCAACTGGCGCTTGATGAAACCCTGTGGGTCATCGAAGTCCTCTGACGAAGGAAGTTGGTCGGGGTGTTCCCACAGGGCATCCCGGGTGCTGGCACCCAGTGCTTCGGTGATGCTCGCCCACAGTGCGCTGGCCTCTCGCAGCCGCCGCGGACGCAGTTCAAGACCAACCAGGGTGGAGAACGCGTGCTCCGCGGGGCCGCCGCTGGCTCTCCTGCGACGAATGGCCTCCTGGAGCGCGCCAGATTTTGGCAACCGGGCCGTGGCCTGCGAGGTGACGTGGTCCACCCACCCCTCAATGAGGGCCAACAGGGTTTCTAGTCGCTCCAGTGCGCGTTTTTGTTCCTCGGTGCGCTCGGGCAGGAGAGCACCACTGGCGACCAAGTCACGCATAGCGTTGGTATCGGTCGGGTCAAACCTCTCCGCAAGTTCCACAATCCTGTCGGTGTCGATCGTTATTCCAGAGGCAAAGTCGCGGATTGCGCTCATGATTCCCAGTCGCAACCAGCGAGCGTGGCGGAACAGTCTGGCGTGCGCAATTTCACGCACGGCCAAAAAGATGTCGGTTTCTTCGACCGGGGTATCAAGGCCTCCACCAAATGCGCGGATGTTCTGTGCCACGAGGACCGCCTTCACGTCATACTCCGAGGTTCCGTGGACGAGAGGTATTCCGATGTCTCCACCGCTCAAAACCTCTTCGGAGAGTTTGCCCACCACCTGCGCGAGTTGAAGTTGAAAGAGTGCGCGCCCAACTTTCTCCATCGCGCCGTTGGCATCCCCGAGAATTCCTTCCAGCCCTTCGGGCACCTGCCCCTGGAGCATTTGCCCGACCGCGCGGGGGATAGCTAGGGCGACAGGTTCCGAGATGGTCTCCCAGACGGGCAGGGTTTTTCTCGCCCAGTCGGCTCTGGTGGCAAGGAGGGGAGGTTCGCCGAGTTCGGCGATGTCTACTACCTCGCCAAGCCACAGCGTGGCGACGTTGGCTGCGCTGGTCAGGGCCGCAGCGGTCGCAGGATCCAGCGGCAATGAATTCTGTTGCGCAACGGAGACCGCGTGATCGCGGGCCGCCAGTGGCGATGGTGTTCCCGATGCGGCAAAGGCGTTGCCCAACTGCGCCATCAGAGCCTTAATCTCGTCGGAGTTCACGTCGATGCCGGCAGCTTTCATGAACTCTGCGGGATCAAAGCCTTCATCACCGCTGAGAAAACGCTGGAACGCTTCGCGAAGCTCGTCTTCGTTACCGAAGTCCGGTAACCCGTTAGGTGGTGTCCGATCCGACATACCTCAACGCTAGTGCCGGGTTTGCTCCCGCCTGGGGTATTTCGCTCTGAGCTCGCACACGGGATTGATGGTTATGCTCACCGAGACCTTCAGTTCAAGGAGCCCCGTGACGATATTTGAGCAGGATGACCCCACTCGGGTTATTCAGCAACGCTCCCGCCGGGCCGGCTGGTTAATGCTGGGGCTGACGGCTCTCATCGCGGTGGGGCTGTCTCTTCTCCCCGCTCCGTATGTGATTGATCACCCAGGACCCACCTTTGACACCCTGGGCTCCGTGGAGACATCCGGAGGGGATGTCTCATTGATTTCTATCTCTGGTGCTCCCACGTATGAACCCAGTGGTGAATTGCGACTGACCACCGTGACGCGCTCTGGTAACCCAGAGAATCTTCCGGGGTGGCTTGATGTCGTGACCGGGTGGCTTGACCCCAGTCGTACCGTCATTCCCGTTGATGTCGCCTACCCACCGGGTGTGAGTGTTGAAGCAAATCTCGAGGCTGCCCAGATCGAGATGCGCAATTCACAGCAGGAGTCCGTGGCAGCCGCACTGGGGTATGTCGGGGTTCCCTATACGAGTCTCTTAGTTGTCGCTCAGGCGATGGAGGGTGGCCCCAGTGAGGGGGTATTGGAGTCCGATGACGTTGTCGTTCAGGCTGCCGGGCAGAGCGTCAGTGATGTTAGCCAGCTCAGAGAAATCATTGCTGACTCTGGTGCCGGCAAGCCGTTGGAGTTACTCGTTGAGCGCGCTGGTCGCCTAGAAACCATCGAGGTTGTTCCGAGGCTTTCCGAGGGCGACACCAGGGTTCCGATGATCGGCATCGTGGTGTCTGGCCGCTATGAATTCCCCATTGAGGTTGATATTGCGCTGGAAAACGTGGGTGGTCCGAGTGCCGGCCTAGTTTTTGCTCTTGGCATTGTGGAAATGCTCTCCAAGGAGGACCTGACCTCCGGTACCGTCATCGCCGGCACCGGAACCATTACCGCCGGTGGTGACGTGGGCAGCATTGGTGGCATTCGTCACAAAATGTTAGGTGCCCTCAACGATGGTGCCAGTGTCTTTTTAGCCCCTGCGAGCAACTGCCCCGACATTGTCGGCCACATCCCGGAGGGGCTAGTGGTTGTTCCGGTGGCGACTCTCTCTGAGGCAGTTGATGCCCTGCGACTCTTCGCCGCCGGGGAGCCGACTCCGAGCTGTCCCGGGCGCTCGGGATAGCCCCAGACATTCTTTGTAGACTGAAGCCCACCCCGAACCAAGGAGATACCACCTCGTGTCACAAGCAACAGAGCAGTTACTAGGACGCAACAGAATCCCCCTGATCATCACCCTCGTCGTTCTGGGTGCGGTCGTCGCCGGATTCTTCTTCTTTGCCACCCTCTACACCGAGGTGCTGTGGTTTGACCAGCTCGGCTTCCTTCAGGTGCTGTTCACCTCGTGGGGTGGCACCGCGATTATGTTCGCCCTTGGTTTCTTCGGCATGTTCATCCCGGTGTGGCTGAGCATTCAGATTGCATACCGGTTCCGCCCCGTCTACGCGAAGCTCTCCAGTGAACTGGATCGCTATCGCCAGCTGATTGACCCGCTGCGGCGTGTGGCGATGATTGGTCTGCCGGCATTACTGGGTGTGTTTTCGGGACTCTCCGCCTCCAACACCTGGCCTCAGTTCCTGCTCTGGATGAACCGTTCAGATTTCGGCACTGTCGACCCCGAGTTCGGCCTCGATGTGAGCTTCTACGTTTTTGAGCTTCCTGTCTTCACCTCGGTGGTTGCCTTTGCCTCAAGCGTGTTGTTCCTGTCTGCTCTCACCGGCGCTGCCACCGCTCTGCTCTATGGGGGAGTGTCCATCAACGGCCGCGAGGTCCGTGTGTCGCGCACCATGCGTATTCAGCTGGGGCTAATCGGTTTGCTCTATTTCCTGGTGCAGGCTGTTGACCTCTGGCTCCAGCAATACACGGCTTTGGTGAGCCCCAGCGGAGGCTTCTTGGCCTTTGGTGCCGGCTATACCGAAGTGAACGCCACCATTCCGGCCCGCGCCATTATGGCCGGCATTGCTGTTCTGGTCGCCATCTTGTTCCTTGCAACGGCGATCATTGGCCGCTGGCGCCTGGCTATCGTTGGCACTGCCCTCTACATCGTCTCTGGGTTGGTCCTGGGTCTTGGTTACCCGAGCATCGTCCAGCGTTTCCAGGTTGACCCGAGTGCTAGGACCCTGGAGGCCGAGTACATCGAGCGCAATATCACTGCCACCCGAGACGCCTATGGCGTCTCGGACATCGTCGAGGTTGCCTACGAGGCCTCCACCGACACCAGTGCGGGGGCGCTTGGCTCAGACGCTGAAACCACAGCCAATATCCGCATCATTGACCCGGCTCTGGTCACGGATGCTTTCGCACAGCTCCAGCAGTTTAGGCAGTACTACCAGTTCCCGCCTTTCTTGGACGTGGGACGTTATGAGGTCGCAGGTGAGCGCCAAGACATCGTGATTGCCGCCCGCGAAATCAACCTCAGCGGTCTCAACTCTCAGAGTTGGTACAACAACACCATCGTGTACACCCACGGATACGGAATGGTTGCGGCTTACGGTAACCAGCGAACTCCTGATGGGCAACCGAGGTTCATTGAGCAGGGTATCCCTGTCTCTGAATCCCTGGGTGAATACGAGCCTCGTATTTACTTTGGTGAGAATTCGCCGCCATACTCAATCGTGGGAGGACCCGAGGGTGGACCAGCTCTCGAGCTCGACTTCCCCTCCGGTGGTGAGGGCAACGAGAATAACGCGACCTACACCTTCAATGGTGAGGGCGGCCCCGAGCTCAACTCCTTCTTCCGGCAGCTGCTGTTTGCGATGAAGTTCCAGTCAGAGCAGATCATCCTCTCCGACGCCATTACGACGGATTCGCAGGTCCTCTATGACAGAAACCCGGCACTGCGGGTGTCCAAGGTTGCGCCATATTTGACCCTCGACAATGATCCCTACCCAGCTATTGTGGATGGCCGCGTCGTCTGGATCATCGATGGTTACACGACCACCCGTGACTACCCCTACTCCACGCCCATTGAGGTCTCGACCGCAATTGCCGACACTTATCGACCAGCCCCTCAGATTGCCTTTGACACCGTCAACTACATGCGCAACTCCGTGAAGGCAACGGTGGACGCATACTCCGGCGAGGTCACCCTCTACGCCTGGGACACCGAGGACCCACTGCTTCGCGCGTGGTCTGAGATTTACCCCTCGACAATTGAACCCGCGTCGGAGATGTCCGAGGGTCTGCTCACTCACGTGCGCTATCCCTCTGACTTGTTCAAGGTTCAGCGCAGCATTCTCGGCGCGTATCACGTGACGGACGCTGGAACCTTCTACTCGGCTGAGGATGAGTGGGTCACACCGAATGACCCAGTGTCCAACCCGGCGGCACCTCGTTTGCAGCCTGCCTATTACCTGACCATGGAAATCCCTGGCAGTGATGCGCCTGCGTTCTCGCTGTATTCGACCTTCATTCCGCGGGCAACCGGCGAGGCGTCTCGCAACGTGCTCTATGGCTACCTGGCCGCAAACGCGGACTATGGCCCCGATTACGGCAAGCTGACGCTGTTGCGTCTGCCCAAGCAAACCACTGTTCCTGGCCCTGGCCAGGTGCAGGCCCAGTTTGACTCGGATGCCAATGTTGGTCAGCAGCTGAACCTGCTGCGACAGGGCCAGACCGAGGTTATTTCTGGAAACCTGTTGACGCTGCCCGTTGGCGGCGGACTGCTCTATGTCCAGCCTGTCTATGTTCGCTCCACCGGCGACACGTCCTATCCGCTGTTGCGGAAGATTCTTGTCTCCTTCGGCGAAAAAATAGCGTTCGAAGACACCCTCGATGAGGCACTCGATGCCCTCTTCGGTGGCGACTCCGGCGCAGAAGCAGGAGATTCGAGTGGCACAGTCGCTCCGGAGGAAGAGACGCCCGAGGGCGAGGCAACCGATGACTCTGGAGCAGTTGATGCCACGCCGACTCCGGCTCCTGAAGAGGGTGACGCCGATACTGGCGTGGTCATCTCCACTGAGTTGCAGTTGGCCCTGGCCGATGCCAGAGCAGCACTGCTCGAGCGTGAAGCTGCGTATCGCGCCAACGACCTCGTTGCCGCTGCCGAAGCAGATCGCCGGCTGACGGACGCTCTCAACCGGGCGCTCGTTCTCACCAACCAGTAGAAACTGCCACCCCGCGGCGTGTTAGGCTTAGCTCACCGCCGCGGGGTGGAGCAGTTCGGTAGCTCGCTGGGCTCATAACCCAGAGGTCGTAGGTTCAAATCCTGCCCCCGCAACCATGAACAAATCCCCTCGCCGATGTGAGGGGATTTGTGTTTTCTCACGCTGATGGCCCACCGGCATAGGCTTGGTGCATGAGTGAAGGGCTCCTGAACGTCGCACTGGCGCAGTATGCGCCACTGGCCACGAGTGGTGGAAACCTGGCTGCCGTGTCTGAGATTGTGGCTGGTGCCACATCCCAGGGAGCACAGATTGTCGTTGTCCCCGAGTACTCCCAAGCGTTTCTCCCTGGCCAGTATGAAGCGTGGGGCAATCTCGCGGAGGGTGCCGATGGTGAGTTCGTGACGGGGCTCGCTGAGATTTCTGCGGCCCACGATGGCGTCATCATCGTTGCTGGAATGTTACGACGGGGGGAGAACTCTCTGCCCACCAACACCATCGTGGCTGTGGGACCACAGGGTGTTGTTGCCGAGGCTGACAAAATCCACCTGTATGACGCCTTCGGGCACACCGAATCGTCTTTTGTTGCACCAGGGACAATCGCTGAACCTCGTTTGCTAGATATCGGGGGGCTCCGGCTCGGGTTCCTCGCCTGCTACGACCTCAGGTTCCCTGAGGTCACCAGAAGGCTTGTTGACGCCGGCGCGACGGCTGTGGTGGTGCCAGCGCAGTGGGTGCCAGGAGAGCACAAGCTGAGCCACTGGCAGGCGTTGTTGAAGGCTCGCGCGATTGAGTCCCAGTGCTATGTGCTGGCCGCTGGCCAGCCAGCGCCCCACGGTGTTGGCTACAGCACCGTGATTGACCCCTGGGGAGTGGTGCTGGGTGAGCTAGGCCCAGATGCTGGTGTTCTGCATGGACAGTTGGATTCGTCGGTAGTTTCTGCGGTGCGCGAGATTAATCCCGTGAGCCTGGCGCGTCGCTTCGATATCTGCGAGAAGCCTTAGCTGTAGGCCTGTGGAAAACAGGCGCACCAGCGACCTGACCTTTCCTACACTGCGGGGATGCAACTAGTCATCCACCGTCAACGCCTGGGTCTTTGGACCTTGGTCTCTCTTGTTGTGCTGATCTCCGGGTGCGCCACGGCGCCTGATATCCCCGACGCCCCTGGAACAGGTGAGCCTGGGACAAGTGAGCCTGGGACCAGTGATGCTCAGCCACGTCCCGCAGCGGTCATAGCCCAGCTACCAGCCGATGATCTCTTTTACGGTGCCGCCCTGGGGGCGACCAAGGCCATAGAGGCTTATCTTGAGCGCTCTGATGTGATCACGAGCGAGGGTGGTAGTGACCCTCGGCGGATGGCTTCGCTGGTGACACCCCAGTGGTATCCGAAGGAAGAAGAGGGCTTCGCCCGCTTCACTGCAGCGCAGGAGCGCACGCTGGGCCAGACAACGGTGGATGGTCTCCAGGTTCAGCTTGCCAGGCAGGTTCCAGGCGGTGGGCTCGACATCGGTGTAATTGCTTGCGTCGATGCGACGAAAGTGCTCGTTCTCGGGCTTGAGGATGGTGACCCACCAGCCGAGGTTCTGCAGTGGCAGGGCGAGTGGGAGTCTTTCGATGGCACGGCCGAGGAGTGGGAGGTTATCGAAGGCTTCTGGGCCACCACCTCAGCCCGGTGGGGGCAACGAAACGCTGTCGTGTTTTGGCTGGTGGGGGAGAACACTGACGAGCTCTTAGTGGACCACACGGAGCAGTGGTGGGGGATTAGCCGATGCTAGCCAGTGGAGTCCTCGCTCTCCTGCTGGGCTTTGGTGGGGTGCCCACGGGAACTGCTGTGTGGTTTGAAGCCTGTTCGCAAGCCTCACGGACAGCCGGTGAGTGCCTGGATATATCAACTTCGGTGGGGCCTGCGGGCGTGACCCTGGGAGCTAGCGTCACTACTCCTGGATCACCGGGGTCTTCGGCCAGCACGCCCGCTGCGTCGGTGTTTTCCTCACCACGAATTCCGAGGCCCCCGAGAAATCCGGTGCTCGGATCCCGCCAGTGCTCGATTATCCTGGCTGGGCTGTGCCGGGGCCAATCAGCAGCGAAAAACCCGCCGCCCCCGCGCGTCCGGGTTCAGAGGGCACCTATTCCACCGACGACCGTAAGTGATCTTGCGGCATTCCAACCACTGCCGCCCGGAATTCTCATTGAGCCCGGTTCCTGGAGCCTGCCCCGGGTCCCAACGAACATCTTCAGCAACGCGGGTCTTCAGAGTCAGTCGGGAACGCTGCTTGGCTGGCCAATTGAGGTGCGCTTCACTCCGCAGAACTTCCGATGGTCTTACGGTGATGGCGCGAGTGCGACTGTGTCCCAGGCTGGTTCGAGTTGGGGCTCGAACCAGTTCGGCCAGACCTCAACGTCGCATGTGTATCCCGCACCTGGGACCTACAGCGTCACCCTTCAGGTCGACTACTCGGTGTCCTATCGATTCGACCAGGGCGGTTTCGTGTCTTTGGCTGGAACAGTCAGTCGCGCTGGCCCCCCAGCCACGCTCCAGATTCTTCGCGTCGATTCGGTGCTCGTTGACGAAGGCTGCCCGCAGGGCGGGCTTGTTCAGGCGCGCTGTGAGTAAATCTGCAGGTATCGTTAGGGAGGGTCTAAGCCTTTGTCCAGGTTGTCGGAGGACACTGAAGGCCTTCGAAAGGATTCCCTGGAGTGAGTACAGCCGATCAGGACGCTACACGCGCGCCGGAACCCTCCAGCGACGATATCCCCGCAGAGAGTACTGAGGCGTCGGCTCCGCAGCCAGGTGACCACGATGTCCCTCCTGTTGCGATTGCAGAGCGGCCGGTGTCACCGTTTGACCCTGCCGTCTATGCGGGGGTCGCCGATAGCTATTCCCGCGAGCGCCGTAAGCACCTTGATGAGGACAAGCGGCGTGCTCGCAGGCTCGGGGTCTTCGTCACGGTCGCGCTGATTGTCGGCGGACTCCTCGGTGGCACCGCTGGCGGCGCTTTTGCGATTTGGAACCTCTCTGCCAGAGGCCTTGTCACACCGGGTGTTTCCTCACCAGCTGCCATCACAGTCAACTCTCCGCTGGATGCCAGTGAGATCACCGCTGTCGCGGCGTCATCGCTGCCCTCGGTAGTCACTATTGAAGTGGCCGGTTCGACCGGTGCCGGTAGTGGGTCTGGAGTTGTCATCAGCGAGGACGGGCATGTGATGACCAATGCCCACGTGGTCACCCTCGGCGCGCAGGAGCCAGCAATTCGGATCACGATGTCGGATGGGCGGCTTTTTTCTGCCACCGTCGTGGGACGCGATGTCCTCTCTGACATCGCGGTCCTCAAAATTGAGGCCCCTGGACCCTTCCAGGTCATTGCCCTTGGTGACTCCGACGCGCTGAATGTTGGCGATGAGGCAATCGCCATTGGTGCTCCTCTGGGCCTGCCAGGGACCGTGACCAGCGGAATTGTCTCTGCCATTAACCGCAGTATCACGGTCGGTGCCGCTCAGGGCCCGGACGAAGAGGGCGGCCAGTTTGATTTTGATATCCCCGGGGGCACTTTGGTTCCAGGGCAGACCATTTCGATTCCAGTGATACAGACGGACGCTTCGATCAACCCGGGGAACTCCGGCGGTGCGCTGATGAATCGCGAAGGGAAGCTGATTGGCATTAACGTGGCGATTGCCTCAACGGGTGGCCAAAGTGCCGGAAGCATTGGGCTCGGTTTCTCGATTCCGGTGAACTTTGCCGTTCGCGTGGCGTCAGAACTCATCGCCACGGGGACCGCAAGCCACGGCTTGCTGGGCGCTCTGGTCACGGATGCTCAGTCTGTCGCGTCCTCAACGGTGACTGGCGCCTATATCGATAGCGTAAGCCCCCAGGGTGCTGCAGCCCAGAGTGGCTTGCGCGCTGGCGACATTGTGACGCGATTCAATGGGATTCCCATCACGAACCGGGTAGATCTGACCGCACAGGTGAGGACATTGCCAGGCGGGTCAACCTCGACACTGACCTATGTTCGCGGCGGCAATTCATACACGGTCGAGGTCACCCTCGATGAGTATCAGTAGTCACTCGTCGCGCAGTTTTTCGTAAATCTCTTTACACGTGGGACACACCGGAAACTTTTCTGGGTCGCGCCCGGGCGTCCAGACTTTCCCACACAGGGCAATAACGGGTTTGCCGCTGAGAGCACTGGCAAGGATTTTGTCCTTTTTGACATAGTGGGAATAACGGTCGTGGTCGCCCTCATCGAGCTGTTCACTGCGCAGGAGTTCCTCGAGTTCGCGATCCAGCACATCGGTTCCGCCCGTGGGCTCATTCTCTGCCATAACAGCCATGCTAAATCAGTCTGCGACGAATGTGGTGGGAATTACGGGTTCACCCGGCTGCAGCGAGAAGGCCTCCGGGGGTAGTTCCGCACTCGCGCGAGCGTTGTGGTCTCTCGCGGCCTGAACTAGGCCTTCCGCAGTGGATGCCTCGACGGCGTCGCCGTTAGCGACCAAGGTCACCATCAGCTCGCGCGAACTCGCGGGGGACTCAGAGGATCTGCCAATGACAATGATTTCTTCGCTGGCGTGGCCGCCACTGAGCTTCCGGAATGCTGTTTTTCGCCCGCCAGGGTTTGACTTGTGGGAGCTCTTCTTGGCGACCGAGACCCACTCGCCGGAGTCTGAAGTCCTCGCGACAAGCTTGTAGACGAGGCCGACAGCGGGGGCGCCGGAGCCAGTCACCACAGATGTTCCCACGCCAAAGACATCAACCGGAGCCCCCCGCAGGCCGGCAATGGTGTGTTCGTTCAAATCGTTGGTGACAACGATTCTGGTGGCGGTGGCGCCCAAGGAATCCAGTTGCGCCCTAACCTGGCGCACCACGACTGGCAGATCACCCGAGTCAATCCGCACTCCGCCAAGTGTGGGCCCGGCAGCAGCAATGGCAGCCCGGACGCCCTGCTCGATGTTGTAGGTGTCGATCAGGAGGGTGGTGGATGTTCCCATGGCAGCAATCTGGGCTCTAAATGCTTCTTCTTCACTGTCGTGCACCAGTGTGAAGGAGTGGGCTGCGGTGCCGCGGGTGGGGATTCCGTAGGAGCGCCCGGCTTCTAAATTGCTGGTGGCTTGGAAGCCAGCGATATAGGCGGCTCTGGCGGCTGCCACCGCACTGTGTTCATTGGCTCGCCTCGAGCCCATCTCAATCAGCGTGCGGGATTCTGCCGCGTGCACCATCCGGCTGGTGGCACTGGCAACCGCACTGTCATAGTTCAGAACGCTCAGAATCAAAGTTTCTAACACCACACACTCGGCGAACGTCCCCTCCACCACAAGCAAGGGAGAGCCTGGGAAATAGATTTCACCCTCGTGGTAGCCGCGAATGGTTCCGCCAAATCGATAGTTGGCAAGCCAGGCGAGGGTCTCCTCGCCCACAATCGAATGGTCGGAGAGAAACGCGAGCTCAGCGGAACTAAACCGGAATTGCGCAATGGCCTCGAGTAGCCGTCCGGACCCCGCGAAGACTCCGTAGCGCCTGCCGGTTGGCAATTGCCTACCGAAAACCTCAAACACAGCCTGGCGGTTGGCGCGACCAGACGCCATGGCCGCATCGACCATGGTGAGTTCGTAGTGATCGGTGAACAGCGCCGTAGACACGGCATCAGCCTACTTGGTGGCCGTGTGTCTACACTGGCCCGCATGGTCTCTTCCATGTCTCGGGTGCTCTTTGCCGACCAGCTCGGCCCGCACTTCGACGATGGTGGCCAGGTGATCATCGCTGAGGTTCTCGGCCCACTGCGCAGGCGCAGATATCACCGCCAGAAAGCGCATCTGATTCTCTCGGCGCTTCGTCACCGCGTTGCCGAGCTTGGCGACCGTGTCGATTACCGCAAGGGTGAGAGCTATCGGG
>CAEZTM010000010.1_pt1 | contig 26266 bp, 22 predicted proteins | sample 7264211 | NCBI WGS metagenome assembly CAEZTM01 (sample SAMEA6813804, study PRJEB35770) | uncultured Actinomycetes bacterium | biome: Freshwater; feature: Freshwater reservoir; material: water | place: Czech Republic | collected 2017-08-18 | depth 0.5m m | reverse complement strand
TGAGTACCTGGTCAAAAGCGCGGTTGATGAAGGTGGCGTAGACGGCCACAACAGGGTGCATCCCGCCATAGGCTAGGCCAGCCGCACTCGCCACCGCGTGCTGTTCGGCAATACCCACATCGAGCACCCGCTCGGGATAGTGTGCTGCCATCCGGTGGAGCCCTGTGGGTCGGAGCATAGCCGCGGTAATGCCCACTACCCTCGGGTTCTCGCCAGCGATGTGAACCATCTCGTCGCCGAAGACTGCCGTCCAGGAGACCGTGTTGGAAGATTCGCGGTTCTCTCCGGTAATCGGATCAATCTGGCCCACCGCGTGGAACTGGTCGGCCTCATCGTCGAGAGCCGGTTGATAACCGCGACCCTTCTGCGTAATCACGTGAACGATGACCGGGGCTTTGCGCTGCTTGGCTTGACGGAGCGTCCGCTCAACATCCTCAATGTTGTGACCATCGACTGGGCCCAAGTACTTGATATCGAGGTTGGAATACAAGTGCTCATTGTTTGCAAAACGGGACAAGAAACCTCGCGTGCCACCGCGCAGGCCCCGATACACGGCCTTACCGGGCGCGCCAAAAAGACCGAAGAATCTCTCTGCCGTGGACTTAAACACTCGATACGAACCCTTGGCGCGGACATTACCCAGGAACCTGGCCATGCCACCTATTGTCGGTGCGTAGGAGCGTCCATTGTCATTGACCACAATGATGAGGTTGCGATCGTTGTCATGGGAGATGTTGTTGAGCGCCTCCCACGTCATACCGCCGGTGAGCGAACCGTCACCGACGACTGCCACGACAAAGCGATCTCGCTCGCCGGTCATATGGAAGGCCCGAGAGATACCCTCGGCCCAGCTCAGCGAGCTCGACGCGTGGGAGCTCTCGACTATGTCGTGCTCCGACTCCGAGCGCTGAGGATAACCGGCGAGGCCTCCTTTGTGGCGAAGCCGGGAGAAGTCTTGCCGGCCAGTCAGGAGCTTGTGAACATACGACTGGTGTCCGGTATCCCAGATGAAGGGGTCTTTGGGTGAGTCGAAAACTCTGTGCAACGCGATGGTGAGCTCCACCACGCCGAGGTTTGGGCCTAAATGCCCGCCCGACTTGGCCACCTCGGTAATCAAGAAGGTGCGAATTTCTGAGGCAAGCGCGTCGAGCTGGGTGTGGCTCAGGGCGTCCAGGTCACGAGGGGTGGAAATAGAGCTCAGCAACGACATAGCCACAGCCTACGACCAAAGTCTTGGAGGGTGCCAGCTGGCAGCTGTGACCCCGCCTAGAGCAGAGAGCGCAATACGTACTGGAGGATTCCACCGTTTCGGTAGTAGTCAGCCTCGGCAGGAGTATCGATACGAACAACCGCATCGAAAGTCACCGGGGTCTTCCCAGCCACCGAGTGCACGGTCGGGCTGGCGCTCACCCGAAGCGTGGAGGGGACCGGTCCGTCATTGAGAGCAACAATGCCCTCAATGCTGAATTCTTCTGTGCCATCAAGGCCGAGAGATGCAGCCGTCTGTCCCGCCGGGAACTGCAGTGGAATGACGCCCATTCCAATCAGGTTCGATCGGTGGATCCGCTCAAAGCTCTCAGCGATTACAGCGCGAACACCCAAAAGGCTGGTGCCCTTAGCGGCCCAGTCGCGCGAGGACCCTGAGCCATACTCTTTCCCAGCGAGAATCACCAGTGGCGTTGCCGCTGCCGCATAGCTCTCAGAGGCGTCGTAGATGGTCGTCTGCGAGGCGTCTGCGGTGGTGAAGTCTCTCGTGAAGCCCCCTTCTACTCCAGGGAGCAGAAGGTTCTTCAAACGAATATTGGCGAAGGTTCCACGAATCATCACCTCGTGGTTTCCGCGACGCGAGCCGTAAGAGTTGAAGTCCAGGCGGTCGATTCCGCGGTCGCTGAGGTAACGACCGGCAGGACTATCAGCCTTGATGGAGCCGGCAGGGCTGATGTGGTCGGTAGTTACCGAGTCACCCAGCAACGCGAGTACCCGTGCGCCGGCGATATCCGTCACAGCAGCGGGTGTTGTGGTCATTCCCTCGAAATACGGGGGTTTTCTGACATAGGTCGATGCGTCGTCCCACGCGAACGTGTCACCGGTGGGCGTCGGGAGCGAACGCCAACGCTCGTCCCCATCGAACACGCTCGCATACTGCTTGAGAAACATGTCGGTGTCGATGGACGAGTCGATGGTGGCTTGAACCTCGGCGGCATCCGGCCACACATCGGCAAGGAAGACGTCCCTACCCTGCTGGTCTTGGCCAAGCGACTGGGTATCGAAATCAAAGTCCATCGTGCCTGCCAGAGCATACGCAATGACGAGCGGCGGGCTCGCCAAGTAGTTCATCTTGACGTCTGGATTAATCCGGCCTTCAAAGTTCCGGTTGCCGGAGAGCACTGCGGTCACAGCAAGATCGTTCTCGTTGATGGCCTGGGAAATTTCATCGGCAAGAGGGCCAGAGTTTCCAATACATGTGGTGCATCCATAGCCCACGAGATAGAACCCGAGAGCTTCGAGGTCGTCCATCAGCCCGGCCTTCTCGTAGTAGTCGGTGACCACTTTCGAGCCGGGAGCAAGAGTTGTTTTGACCCAGGGCTTGGACTTCAGCCCCTTCTTCGCCGCGTTACGTGCTAGCAAACCAGCGGCCAACATCACGGAGGGGTTGGAGGTGTTCGTGCACGAGGTAATCGCGGCGATTGCCACCGCGCCGTTGTCCAGCTCAAAGCTCTGGGAGCCCACTGTCACGGGGACAGCCTTGATCGAGGTTTCCGCGGAGAGGAAGCCCTCGAGGTCCTTGTGGAACTGCTCCTGCGCGTGATCCAGTGCAATACGGTCCTGAGGCCTGCGAGGCCCAGCAATGCTCGGGACAACGCTCTGGAGATCTAGCTCAATGTATTCGCTATAGCGAGGCTCGATGGAGGGATTGTGCCAGAGGCCCTGCGCTTTGGAGTAAGCCTCAACCAAGGCAATCTGCTCCGCGCTGCGCCCGGTGAGGCGCAGGTAGTCAAGGGTGACCTCGTCGATGGGGAACATCGCCGCTGTCGAGCCGAACTCGGGGCTCATGTTTCCAATGGTGGCGCGGTTCGCGAGCGGGACATGAGTAACACCGGCTCCGTAGAACTCGACAAACTTACCCACCACGCCGTGAGCTCGAAGCATCTGGGTAATGGTCAAGACCACGTCGGTGGCCGTTACGCCCGCCGGAATCATTCCGGTGAGTTTGAAACCGACAACCCGGGGAATCAGCATCGAGACCGGCTGGCCGAGCATGGCGGCCTCAGCCTCGATTCCGCCCACACCCCAACCAAGAACGCCAAGACCATTGACCATGGTGGTGTGAGAGTCAGTTCCCACACAGGTGTCGGGGAATGCCTGGGTTACCCCCCCAAGATTCTTTGTGTAGGTGACCTTGGCAAGGTTTTCAATATTCACCTGGTGGACAATGCCGGTACCGGGTGGCACCACCTTGAAGTTGTCAAAAGCGGTCTGTCCCCAACGCAGGAACTGGTAGCGCTCACCGTTTCGTTCATACTCAATATCGACGTTGCGTGTGAAGGAATCTGGCTGCCCAAAAAGGTCGGCGATGACCGAGTGGTCGATAACAAGCTCGGCTGGCGAGAGGGGGTTGACCTTGCCCGGATTGCCGCCCAGATCAACAATTGCCTCGCGCATAGTTGCCAAGTCAACGATGCAGGGAACGCCAGTGAAATCCTGCAACACCACGCGGGCTGGGGTGAACTGGATTTCTGTGGATGGCTCCGCGTTGGCATCCCAACTGCCGAGCGCGCTGATCTGGTCCTTGGTGATGTTGGAACCGTCTTCGGTGCGCAGCAGGTTCTCCAACAGCACTTTGAGGCTGAAGGGGAGAGTCTCGTGGCCCTCGACGCTGTTCGTGCGGTAGATCTCGTAGTCAGTGCCGCCAACGTTTAGCGTGGCCTTGGCGCCGAAGCTATCCAGTGAACTCACGAGAGATTCTCCTTATCTGCGAAGCCCGGATTTATCTTGACATCAAGACAAATACTATCACTGAGCCTTCTGCTCACGGCCTCGGTAGACCGCTCTCATGAGCAGCCAGGTGAACCAGAGGGCCGCAGCATAAAGCGGTATTCCCATCAGCAATTTGGCGAGAGCCAACGCGCTCACCTGGCCCGCAAAATACAACGGCAACTGGACCGCCAGGCGTGCGGAAAACAAACCCACCCACAACCAGGTAGCGCTGGTAGCAACCAGGCGCGTGGCGGGGTCGCTCCGCCACGACTCATCACCCACCAAAACTCCAGCGAACACTCCGACGAGGGGTCGACGGATTGCCAGCGAAATCAGGAGCCCCACCACCCACAGCCCGTTCACGACGAAGCCCAGCACGAAGTTGTCTTCCGCCCTCCCCGACCACAGGGCCACCCCAGCGGACGCTGCGATTCCCACGAGCCCAGCTATGGCGGGCATCACCGGGGACTTCTGAACCCAGCGAGCAAAGATAAACGCGATAGCTACCACCAGAGGAGCGCTCACCGACCACACGAGGTTCTGCGTCACCGTGTATGTCAACAGAAAGCCGATTCCGGGCAGCAACGCCTCAACGACGCCTCGGGTACGCCCGACAGAGGCCCAGAGTGCTTCACCGGTGGGAGTCTCGCCCGGCTTGACGCTGGCGAAAGCCGAATCGCCCAGCGCCTTGACCACCCGATCAGATTCGGGCGTTCCCAACGCTAAGCCCCCTCGGTCGCCGCAGCGGCGTTGTTCGTAGGAACACTCAAGGGCAAGAGCTCTCTCGGTGGCATGGGGACTTCCCCTCGGACCACAACCACACTGCGCAGCATGTGGTGAATCACCTCAGCTGCCTCCGGGTTCGTGGCCGCGGCGCCACCAATAACCCCGCGGAGGAACCAGCGCGGCCCATCAATTCCCACGAACCGGACCTTTCTCGTCCCAAAGGAGGTCCCTGATTGAATTGGAACATCGGCCCGCAGCTCCGGCCCAAAAGGCCCATCGTGCTCGAGGGCTGTGCCGCCCTGCTTGGTGACTTGATCCATGATCTGAGCGCGGATGCCGTGCCAGAGGCCACTGGAGCGAGGAGCCGCAAAAGGCTGAATCTGGAGCGTTGAGCCTTCATATTCCAGCGTCACCGCCACAACCCGCTGGGAGGTTTTCTCGACCTCCAGGCGCAGCTGCATGCCCCGCTTCGGATCAATTCGAAGACTGCCCAAGTCAACAGAAGGCTTGACAGATCCGGTCTCGCTGTCATCGAGTGGCCCAGAAACCTCACGGTCAACGGGGGCTGACTTCGGGTAGTCACCGTCAAAGCCTTCGGCCGAGGTCGGGATGTCTGTCACTGGCTTCTCCTTCAATCAGGCGTGCTGCCCGGTGGACCCAAATCCTCCGGTGGCACGCTGGGTGCCAGGCAGGTGCTGAACCTCGTGAAACTTTGCCTGGGCCAAGGGAGAAACTACCAGCTGGGCAATTCGGTCGCCTGGCTCCACCTCAAAACTCTCAGTCAGGTCAGTGTTGATGAGGACCACCTTGATCTCGCCACGGTAGCCAGCGTCAATCACCCCTGGAGCGTTGACCAGGCCGACGCCGTGGTTGGCCGCAAGGCCACTCCGAGGCATCACAAAACCCACAAAGCCCTCGGGTAGGGCGATGGAAGTGCCTGTGGCCACTATCGCACGCTCACCAGGGCCCAAGGTGAGAGATTGGGTGCTGGACAAATCGCAGCCGGCATCGCCGGGCTTGGCATAGACGGGGACGTTTCCCACCACCAGAACATCGGGTCTTTGCGTCTCATGCACAGTCTCCAGGGTATACGTGGTGCAATAGAGCCATGAACTCTTACCGCGAGAGGCTTCGTCCCTCCTGGTGGATGGTCGTCGCAACTGGACTGTTTCTCCCCGCCACGACACTGATTTTTCTCCCGCTCAGCACGCAGCTGGGTCTTGGTGTGGGGGCTGCGCTCTGGGGTGGCTCGGTGGGACTGCTCTGGGTGCTGGCCCCCACGATCTCCACGGACGGGCAGAGAATCAACGCTGGGCGGGCTCACATTGACCGTGAGCATGTGAGGGAACTCGAGGTTTTTTACCGAGAGCAAGCGCGCCAAGAACGCGGGCCGCGCCTAGACGCGAGAGCCTGGCTCGTCATCAGACCCTGGGTCGACCCCGTCATCAAGGTCACGCTCCAGGACCCCCATGACAAAACGCCCTACTGGATTGTGTCCTCACGGCACCCGGAGCGATTTGTTGCCGCGTGGGAGGCGGGCAACACTACCTAAGGCATTCGGTGCAGACAGGGCCCAGCTTCGTGTCGTGATCGAGCTGGGAACGATGCTTCACCAGGAAACACTCAACACAGGTGAACTCGTCAGCCTGTGGGGGCAACACAACAACATCGAGCTCAATGTTGGCCAGATCTTGACCCGCGAGCTCTAGAGAACCAAGGTTGTCGGCGTCTTCAGAGTCAACAACGCCAGAGAGTTTGTCGGGCACGCGCTCCTGCAGTGCCTGGATGGATTCAGTATCCTCTTCGGACTTACGCGGTGCGTCGTAGTCGGTTGCCATTGTGGCGCTCGCTCCCTCGGGTCAGGTGGTGGGAATGTGCGGCGCTAGTTTGCCTGATAAAGCTTGGAAACTCCAAAACGCACCTTCCAACACCGGCTTAGGGTAGCCGGCCGGACGGTATCTCCGTTGCGCCACACCCAGGAAAAAATAGAAATCTCTCGGCTCGGCGTGACAAGCTACTACCACGACGAAGAAAGAGGGTGAAGTCGAATGGAGCACCTCAGTATTGTAGGAGCCAGCGACGGTCACATCATCCTGGTCTCGTCGGATGGGGAGCGCTTCAAGGTGAGCATCAACGATGCGCTTCTGGGTGCTCTGCGCACACCCTCACCCGGTCCCAGGGTGACGCACCGCTCCAGCCCCAAAGACATCCAGGCCCACGTCCGTCGGGGTCTTACAGCCCGGCAGGTCGCCGATTTGACTGGTGAGGAACTCTCGTACATAGAAAAATTCGAGGGCGCGGTTCTGGCCGAGCGTAGGTTCGTCGTGGACCAGGCGCTCGCTGTGGCTGTGACCCAGAAGAACGGTCCAGAAACCACCTTTGGCGCGTCTGTGCGGTCAAGGCTTGAGGACATAGCGGCTACCGAGGAAGAATGGTCGGCATGGAAAGAAGAATCAGGCTGGCACGTTGAACTCCTCTTTTTTGAGGGTGATGTTGAACACCGGGCTCGCTGGTCGTTTGATCCGAGAAAACACCTAATCTCCCCCGCCAACAACGACGCCGCTGTCTTGTCCCGGCACGAACCCATGCCGACGACCTTGATTCCCAAGCTCAGCGCTGTTCCCGTCGCGGAGCGACCCGAGCGTTTCGACTCCGACATCTTTGAGGCTTCCGACCTGGGCGAGACTGGCCCCATGCTGGATTCAGTCCCCTACGGACGCTTGGGCGATAGCCCCGAGGAAGGTCGGATGGCAGACACCGCCGATCTTCTCGAGATTTTGCGACGGAAGCGGGGCGAGCGTGACATCTCACTCGAGAACGAAGCAGAAAAGTCCCGTGCCGGACACCCGTCGACCGGTGGAATTCACCTTGTGGAAGATGACGAACACACAGCGGAGGTTACCCCCATCACGCACGGTGCGGACCTCAACGGCGATGATGACCCAGAACCGCCGCCGTCCAGGAAGAAGACTCGTCCGGTGATGCCGAGCTGGGACGACATCGTCTTTGGCGCGAGAAGCGACGACGATCTCGCCTAGGCCCACGCCCCAGTTGGGATGACCGGGATTTCCCGCTCTCGGGAAGTGAGAGAGCCGTGTTGACCCACCATCGCCATGGATGTCGGGGATGCCCTTGATTCCCGATACGCAACGAGACTGGCGATGCACGCCACCGTAATGTCCCCCACTCTCTCCAGAACGCCATCGGCTAGTGGCCCAAGCCAACCCTCGTCCATTAGCTGCTCTCTGGTCATGACCTTGGCGCCCCCTCCTAGCCCTTCCTCCCAAGCGGCCTGGACGTCGGCTAGCGCATCAGGAGTGTCGACATAAAGCTGAGGAACACGTGGTTCACCACCCCACACGATGACATTCTGCAAAAGAGGCGAGCCTTCGGGAACGATGAGCTTGTGCTCCTCAGGCACATCAATCATCCCGTGATCAGCTGTGATGATGAGGCCTTCATCCTCACGCAACATCGTTGAGATGTTGGCGAGGGCCGAGTCGAGTTCCTCCAAGCGGTGAGTCCATGACTCGGAGGCGACGCCTTGGGAATGCCCTGTGCGATCGAGAGCAGGCCAGTAGAGATAGGCCAGGGCTCGGGCGTTGCCATCAAAAAACTCCCGCATGGCTTCTGCCTGTTCTTCCAGTGTTTTGGCACCTCGAAAAGTAGCGCCGCGCCAGACGGCTTTGGTGAAGTCACTGCCGGAGAAACGCGCCTCACCCAGAGCGAGGGAGGGAATCCCCTGCCGCGCAGCCACCTCGAAAATGGTGGGTTGCAGTTGCCACGTGTCAGGGTCAACGTGAGGAGCCCAGTCCTTCAGATGATTGATCAACTCCCCAGAGCGCGGATCCCGAATCGTGTACCCAACAATTCCGTGTCGCCCAGCTCCAACACCGGTAGTCAGCGATGTCAGCGCGCTGGCAGTTGTCGAGGGGAAACCCGAATCAGCAACTAGGTTTCTCGACGACCACGCACTGTGGAGCCAGCGCGCATGACCTTTGCGATCGCGCAGATTTGTGGCACCAAGACCATCAACCACCAACACCGCAGCCTTGTTTACCCGACTCAAACCCAATGGATTCTCCTGGCCCAGGACCGCCATGTGGCAACTACCCAGTACGTCGGCAAGCCTCAGTGGCATCAACGCGGGAACCAGTACCATAGGCGCCATCCTATGACTGCCCAAACTTCTCCCTCCCCTGCCCTAACTTCCGAACGCATCGTTGACGTTGAACTGACTGATGAGATGCAGGGTTCATTCCTGGAATACGCCTACTCGGTCATCTATTCCAGAGCGCTCCCTGATGCGAGGGATGGGCTCAAACCAGTCCAGCGGCGCATCATCTATCAGATGGCCCAGATGGGCCTCTCTCCGGACAAAGGGCACGTGAAGTCGGCCCGTGTAGTGGGCGAAGTGATGGGAAAGCTTCATCCGCACGGCGACAGCGCTATCTATGACGCACTCGTGCGTTTGGCGCAAAATTTCAGTCTCAGAATCCCCATGGTGGACGGTCACGGCAACTTTGGTTCCCTCGATGACGGCCCGGCGGCCGCTCGTTACACCGAGGCACGTTTGCGACCAGAGGCGATGGCCATGGTGGAAGATTTAGACGAGGATGTCGTCGATTTTGTTCCCAACTACGACAATCAGCTCCTGCAGCCGAGTGTCCTGCCAGCAGCTATTCCCCACCTCTTGGTCAATGGCGCCAGCGGCATTGCCGTGGGCATGGCCACCAATATGGCGCCGCACAACCTGAGCGAAGTGGTCGAAGCACTGCGCCACCTTATTGACCACCCCGAGGCGTCTCTGGAATCGTTGATGGCCTTTCTCCCCGGCCCCGATCTACCCACCGGAGGCACGATTGTGGGCCTCGAGGGAATCAAGGAAGCCTACGACACTGGCCGCGGTAGCTTCAAGATGCGGGCGACGGTGGCTATAGAAAATGTTGGCCCCAGGAAAACCGGGCTGGTGATTACCGAGTTACCGTATCTGGTCGGCCCCGAGCGAGTTATCGACAAGATCAGAGACGCTGTTAAGGGCAAAAAACTGACCGGGATCAGCGATGTGACGGACCTGACTGACCGCCATAACGGACTGCGTCTCGTGATTAGCCTCACCAGCGGATTTGACCCCCAGGCTGTGTTGGCTGAGCTCTATCGGTTGACCCCCCTGGAGGAGAACTTCTCCATCAACTCTGTGGCGCTCGTGAACGGTCAGCCTCAGACGCTGGGGCTCAAAGATCTACTCGAAGTCTTCGTGGAGCACCGAGTGGCTGTGGTGACCAGGCGTTCACAGTTCAGACTCGATCAGAAAACCCGGCGCCTCCACCTGGTCGAGGGTCTGCTCATCGCGATGACAGACATCGACAAAGTCATTCAAGTGATTCGATCCTCCGACGACGTCGCCTCCGCGCGCGAGCGTCTGCAGGAAGTGTTCCAGTTGAGCCAAGAGCAAACCGATTACATTTTGGAACTTCGCCTTCGTCGCCTGACACGGATGTCTGCCATCGAGTTAGAAACAGAGCGCGACGCCCTGCACAGGGAGATTGCGCACCTACTGGCCCTTCTCGCCGACGCTCAACTCATTCGGCAGACCGTGTCTGACGAGCTGGCTGCTATGGCGAGGGCATATGGAACTCCGCGCCGGAGCGTGCTTTCCGGTGCGACTGCTCCCCTGGCACGAGCCAAGCCCAGCGTGGCAAACCTGGAAATCACGGACGCCCCGTGCGATGTTCTGGTTTCTGTCAGCGGAAAAGTCGCCCGCGTGGTGTGGCCAGAGGGTGGACTAGTACCTCCCGCTAAGCGCTCCCCCCATGACGCTCTGCTCGCACGGACCACCACGCGTCTGCGAGGCTCCCTCGGCGCTCTCACCAGTGGTGGAAACCTGCATGTTTTCCAGCCGATGGACCTGCCCCAGCTCGAGTCGTCGAAGCCACAACTTGCGCAGGGTGTCTTGCTCCATGAGTTCCTCGGGCTTGGCCCACACGATGGAACCGTTATCGCAGTGGTGAACGTCGATGACGCCCCCACGGTGATGCTGGGGACCACCTCAGGCGTTGTGAAACGCATCGCTCTTTTTGGGCTTTCGGACAAACCCCACCACAGCCTGATCACTCTAAAAGACGGCGACGCCGTTGTTGGTGCTCAGATTGCCAGCGATGACACCCACTGCATTTTCATCACATCAACGGGCCAACTCCTGCACTTCCCTTCATCCTCTGTGCGACCTCAGGGCCTGAGCGCTGCAGGTATGGCAGGAATTACCCTGGCAGAGGGAGCCCGCGTGATATGGGCTGGAGCGCTTGCTCCCGACAATGCCACCGTCATTACCGTGTCCGGTTCCTCGCAGGTTCTCCCGGGAACCGAAGCTGTGCGGGTCAAGCGCACCCCACTTGCTGAGTTCCCCGTGAAGGGGCGTGCAACCGGTGGGGTGCGAGCACACACGTTTTTGAAAGGTGAAGACCTGCTGGTTCGAGCCTTTGTTGGCCTGGCGCCGCGCGCCCTTGATTCCAAGGGTGCGCCAGTGGAGCTCGATCTGCCAGAGGGAAAACGAGATGCATCTGGTGTTCTCACGCCGGAGAGCCCTGAGGCTTTCGGCGAAGCGCTCGCCTAGGCGTCGATTCGCTCGCGAGAGAGACCCGGGCCAGAAACAATGAAGTCGCGTCGGGGAGCAACATCGTTGCCCATGAGGAGCTCAAAAACATCGGAAGCCTGCTGTGCATCTGAGACTCGGACCCGTCTGAGGGTCCGCCCAGCAGGATTCATTGTGGTGTCTGCCAGTTGGTCGGCGTCCATTTCCCCAAGGCCCTTGTAGCGCTGAATCGGTTCTTGGTACGTCTTGCCCGCGGCTTTGAGCCTTGCCAGGACGGTGCGGAGTTCGTCCTCTGAGTAGGTGTAAATCACGTCATTGCCGGCTTTGCCGCGATTCTGAACAATCACCCGGTGCAGAGGTGGGACCGCGGCATACACCCTCCCCGCCTCGACAAGTGGGCGCATGTAGCGAAAAAACAGGGTCAACAGAAGGGTTCGGATGTGTGCGCCGTCGACGTCCGCGTCGGACATAATGATGATTTTCCCGTAGCGCGCGCTGCTGAGATCGAAGGTTCTTCCCGAACCGGCGCCGACGACCTGGATGATGGCCGCGCACTCTTGGTTATCGAGCATGTCTTGGACAGAGGCCTTCTGCGTGTTTAGAATTTTTCCACGAATGGGGAGCAGCGCTTGGTGATTGCTGTCTCTGGCGAGCTTGGCTGTCCCGAGTGCCGAATCGCCCTCGACAATGAAAAGCTCTGTTCCTTCGACATCTTTGGTCCGGCAATCCACGAGTTTGGTCGGCAGAGTGGACGACTCGAGAGCTGTCTTTCTTCGCTGAGTCTCCTTGAGCGCTCTCGCGGAGAGCCGTGTCTTCATCTCCGAAACAATCTTCTCCTGGAGCAGCGCGCTTGCGGCCTTGTCGTCTCGTTTTGTGGACTCAAACTTCTGCGCCAGGCCCTCAGCAACGACCGTGTGAACAATCGACTTAATCCCAGGGGTCCCAAGCACCTCTTTCGTCTGACCCTCAAACTGAGGCTCAGGTACTCGCACAGCAATGATCGCGGTGAGGCCGGCGACAATGTCGTCCTTCTCAACTTTGTCTTTCCCCAACTTCAACCGGCGAGCGTTTCTATCAATCTCTCCACGAATCGCCTTTACGAGCCCAGCATCAAAACCGGCCTGGTGGGTGCCACCCTTGGGAGTCTGGATGATGTTCACAAAACTCTTAGTGACAGTGTCGTAACCGGTCCCCCACTGCACCACCACATCGACGTTAACATCGCGGGTGACATCCGTTGATTCCAGGCGCCCTTGTGAGTCCAACATCGGCACAGTCTCATCAAACTGGCCAGAACCCTGGAAGTGCCAGGGGCCGACCACCGGTTGGTCAGGTGCCAGATACTCCAGAAAGTCCCTGAGGCCACCCTCGGAGCTGTAGGTGACGAGAGACTCTTCCGCGCCGCTGTTGTCATGAACGTTGATGGTGAGCCCTGGGACCAAGAACGCGGTCTGCCGCGCGCGCTCGGCAAGCTCCGGGGAAGCAAAGGACACGGCTTTGCCAAAAATCTGAGGATCTGGCCAGAATCGCACGCGCGTCCCAGTCACGCCCCTAGCGACTTTTCCCAGACGTCTCAGTTCGCTGTTGTCGACAAAGGGCTCAAACTGAGACTCGGGACCTGTCGAGCTCTCCGAGTCATGGAAGATACCCGGTTCTCCTCTCCTAAAGGACATTCCCCAGGTGACTCCGTCGCGGTCAACTTCGACATCAAGGCGCTCGGAGAGAGCATTAACTACAGAAGCCCCAACGCCGTGGAGCCCTCCGGAGGTCGCGTAGGAACCGGCTCCAAACTTTCCACCGGCGTGCAGTTTGGTGAACACCAATTCCACACCCGTGAGGCCTGACTTGGGTTCGATATCGACAGGAACGCCGCGTCCCCGGTCCCGCACCTCGACACTCCCATCGGGCGCCACCATGACCGAAATCTCGTGACCGTGACCAGCCACCGCTTCGTCAACCGAGTTATCGATGAGTTCCCAGAGGCAGTGCATGAGGCCTCTAGCATCGGTAGATCCGATGTACATGCCGGGGCGCTTCCGGACAGCCTCAAGGCCTTCCAAAACTGAGAGGTGCCTGGCCGAATAGTCTGAACTTGCCACGGGCTTCGTAACTCCTTGTGTTGTAATGCACCCCCGAGCATAGGCCTGGGGTGGGACACTACACGCTCACACCGCCGAGAGGGTGAACTACGCGGTAGGCGAACCTGGGAGAGTCTGACCACGAATATCAGCACAGTCATGATGAAATGTGACACAACAACTTCACTGGGCCAAGGAGAGACAATGTCCTACGCAGCAACAGAGACCACCGACAACGCTCTCGAGATTGTCGCGCCACTGGGCGCGGGCGATGTCTGCGACAGCTGCGGGGCTCAGGCCTATGTACGTGTCACCCTCCACGCTGGAGATTTGCTCTTCTGTGGTCACCACGCGTCGAAATACCGGGAATCGATGGGTGACAAAATCGTGAAGTGGCACGACGAAACAGACCGACTGCGGGATGACCGCCCGCGCTAAGTCAGGCCCTCCCCTGCGGAGCGCCGAGCTCTCGCGTGAAGCGCTCGCTACCAACCTCAGAGCCCTGCGAGCCAAGCACAGCGATGAGGTTGCCATTGATCTTCGGTCCAACGCGCTGGGTTTCGGCTCGGCCGAGGTGGGTCGCATCGCCCATGACGTGGGCATCAGATACTGCCTGCTCGATGGAGCCCAGGTCACACCAACGGGTCTCGCAGCGGTACCGAAAGGTTCACTCGCCTTCTCAAGCTGGTGGAGTGGTCCCGGGGGACCCGTGGTGAACTTCAGTGCCACCGTCATCTCCATCAAAGATGTCCCTGCTGGAACGCCGGTCTCCTATGGCTACGAATACAGGACCGCCCAAGAGACCACTTTGGCTCTTGTAAGCGCTGGTTTTGCCGACGGTGTTCCACGCTGTCCTGGGGCCATGATCGGCATAGGCGGGATGTGCTTTCCCATCGCTGGGCGCATAGCGATGGACCAGTGTGTCGTGGACGTCGGTAATGTACCCGCCGAGGTTGGTGACCGGGCGACGATTTGGGGCGAGTCCCCCACCTTGGCGCAGTGGAGTTCGTGGTCAGAGCGGCCAGAAGCCGCCCTGCTTGCTCACCTTGGATCGCGAGTGGTGAAGTCGTGGCGCTAGAAGACCCTTTCTGGCTCGATGTTTCGCTGAGCAACTTTCGCGCGAACGTCGCACAGGCGCGATCACAACTCGCGGGAAGTGCCAGGTTGATGGTTGCCGTCAAATCCGACGCCTACGGACACGGTGGCGCAGCAATCGCAGAAGCCGCTGTGGCCGCCGGAGCCAACGCGCTCGCAGTGCTCGATATTCCCACCGGTCTCGCGTTGCGAGAGACACTTCCTGACACCCCGATGTTGGCGTGGCTTATCTCCCCCCATGACGACTTCCTCGCAGCCAGCGTGGCAAAACTCACCCTGGGAATCTCACATTCCTGGCAACTCGAGGCGATAGCCCGGCAGTGCGAGGGTGTGACGACCACAGTTCACCTCAAAATCGATACCGGACTGCATAGAAACGGGTGCCTGCCAGGGCGTTGGCCCGCTCTAGTGGCCAAGGCACAGGAACTAGAGCGCGTCGGTCTCATTGATGTTGAGGGCATCTGGTCTCACCTTGCGGACACGTCTCTGGAGGAAGACAGGGCTTCGCTGGAGCGCTTCTACGATGCGCTCGATGTGGCGCGTGCGGCTGGCCTCTCCCCCACGATTCGCCATATTGCCGCGTCAGCTGCAGCCAAGGACCTGCCTGAATCGAGGCTCGATATGGTCCGGATTGGCATCATTGTCTTTGGCGTGAGCCCCTTTGATGAGCGCAGTGCTGATGAGCTGGGATTTGCTCCGGTGATGGCACTACGAGCCACAATCACTGAAGTGAACGAGAAGTCGGCAACGATCACCATCGGCATGGGGTTTGCCCATGGCCTGATGCCGCTGCCTCCCTCCACAGGATGGGTCTCCTGGAATGGCCAACGACTGTCGCTCCACTCCGTTGAGCCCCACCACTGCCTCCTGGGATGGCCAGAGACAGGCTCCCCCACAGTCGGCGACGTTGTCACACTCTTTGGCGAACCCTCACAGCACTCACCGCGCGCCGAGGACTGGGCTGCGTGGTCGAGGACGATTGGCGATGAAGTCATCAGTGCGATGTCACCGTCGGTCCCCAGGCGCTATCTCAGCGACTAACTCCCAGCCTGCCCGTGATTGCGCCGCGCGCTCGCGTAGCAAGATCCGCTACGCGCTCGTGGAAGTCGGTGACCGCTGGCACCAGTCCGCGGGCGGCAAGCATCCCGCCGACAATGTCATCAACCCAGTGCGGGTTGAGCGACAGCGCTGGTCCACCTAGGCGGGTCGCCATGAGCGTCCCCGAGATGAGACCCTCGGCCACGCTGTGCTCACTAGAGGCCTTGTCAATGCTCCAGAGCGCCTGGACGCCCCCATCGAGGATGCTTGACCCCACCTGATTGATATAGCCCGCGCAATCACGACTCTTGTAGTCGAGGCCACTGACCTCACCGGAGAAACGCCCCGACCGGTGGTCTGCACTCGAGGGGAAGACACCGACCCCTGGAATCAGGTCTCCGGTGGCAGTGACAACGTGGTGGCCGAGGAGATCCCAGCCTGTTCCGACGGCGAAGAACCAGGCGCCCTGGTCCTGCCAGGAACGCAGAGCTGACACCAATCCCATCAGCTCAGTGGCTGCCGGACCGATACTCGACCCAGACCCACTGCCCACCGACACACAATCAACAGTTCTCACTACGTCAGCGGGCCGGTGAATATCCACAATGGAGACCTCGTGGCCCATGTGTCGCAGCGTGGCACCAAGAATCTCTGCCCCGGCAGCTGACCCGTTCGAGCTCAACATCGTGGGCAACAGGCGCGCGATAGTGAACGGGGAGGTCATCGTGCGCCCTCAAGTTCTTTATATCCGGCGAGGCGCCGGATCAGCATCATCTGTTCATAATTCACGATTGCCCTCACGGGTTCGTCCGTGGCGTGAGAACGCCTGGTCACGGTGGTGAGAGCCTCGGCGGTGTCCTCAACGATGGTGCCGTAGGGAATTCCTCGATACTCGAGAAAAAGCGCCCACTGCGCAGCTTTGCTCCCACTGAGGACATCAACGTGGTCGATGGGATCTAAATGGACATCGAAAATCCACGAGGGGTCTGGTGTTCCCTCGTCCACAGCCAGCCAGACAATCTCAAGCGGACCCTTTAGCGCAGCCACGTTGACCTGAAGGCTCGGCAAATTCTTCATCATCGTGAGCGAGATCTCACGCCCCCGATAAACGATGGTCTCGCCGCGCCCGAACACAGGCGCTTGATTCTCAAAGGCTCGTGAAATTGCCTGGCCGTCGAGTTCGTGGCCAAGGACAAGAGCGGTGGCTCCTAGGGCCAGAGTGGCGTCCACGGCGTAGTGGAGGCCAGGTGCGGGCAGTGCGACACGGTGGCCCTTATCACCAAGAACTATGGAGGCTTCGCTCCCCTGTGTCCACTCCAGCACCGCCAGGGGGCTGGGGTCTGGGGTGTGTGCAAGCTCAAAGAACACGGGAGCGGCAACCAATCCATGGGATTGGCTCGCGATTGCGTCCTGCGAGACATCAACGGCGTGAGTCGCGACCCCCGCGTCTAGGACCTCGTGGGCCAGGGCGACAAGATTCGGGTCCGCTTGATTCACCAGAACACCACGTCTGGCGCGAAGCGCCAGAGTTCGCATCATCTGATAAACGTTTTCAGGCTCGCCGAAACGGTTGAGCTGGTCGACTTGGAGGTTGGTGACCACAACCCAATCGGGGCGCAACAGCGTGGCGATCTGCGGGCCATACGCCTCGTCCACCTCAAGAACAGCAATGTCCGCCGAGACCCGGCCAAAGAGAGAGCACTGTGCCACCACGGCTGAGCCCAAACCCTGCGGGAGGTTGCCACCAGCCGGGTTGCTGAACACCCGAACACCGTGCTCCGCGAGAACGGAGCTCAGCATGGCCGTGGTGGTGGATTTTCCATTAGAACCGGTGACGAAGATGACTCCACCGGGGATCGAGCCGAGGGTTCTGGAGAGCACATCTGGCACTAAGCGCAGAAGAACCCAGCCGGGAAAAGCGGAGCCACCGCCACGCAGCCGCGTGGCAACGCGAGCAATCCTGGAGACTAGGAGAGCCCAGAAGAGTCGCATGCTACTTACTCGAGGTAGTCGCGAAGGGCTTGAGACCGGGAGGGGTGGCGAAGCTTCGCCATGGTCTTTGACTCAATTTGGCGAATACGCTCGCGGGTAACACCGAAGGTATCGCCAATCTGGTCGAGAGTTTTGGGCATTCCATCGCCCAGACCAAAACGCATCCGAATGACCCCCGCTTCCCTTTCGGACAGGGATTCGAGGAGCATTTCTAACTGACGCTGCAGCATCGTGAAGCCCACAGCATCCGCGGGCACAACGGCCTCGGTGTCTTCAATGAGGTCGCCGAATTCGCTATCTCCGTCTTCACCAAGCGGAGTGTGCAGTGAGATGGGCTCGCGACCATATTTCTGGACTTCAACAACCTTCTCAGGGGTCATGTCAAGTTCGCGGGCCAACTCTTCAGGGGTGGGTTCGCGACCCAGATCTTGAAGCATCTGGCGCTGAACTCGAGCGAGTTTGTTGATGACCTCGACCATGTGAACAGGAATACGAATAGTGCGCGCCTGGTCCGCCATCGCGCGGGTGATGGCCTGACGAATCCACCACGTCGCATAGGTGGAGAATTTGAAGCCCTTGGTGTAGTCGAACTTCTCCACGGCCCGAATCAGACCGAGGTTTCCCTCCTGGATGAGATCTAGGAACTGCATGCCACGCCCGGTGTAACGCTTGGCCAATGACACCACCAGACGCAGGTTAGCACCGAGCAAGTGGTTCTTCGCGCGATAACCGTCTTTGGTAATTTCGTGAAGCTCACGGGCAAGTTTTGTGGTCTTTTGCGAGTTGGTGAGTTGGGAAAGCTTTTCCTCGGCGAACAAACCCGCCTCAATCCGCATGGCAAGCTCAACTTCTTGCTCGGCGTTAAGAAGCGCGACTCTACCGATCTGCTTCAGGTAGTCCTTGACCGGGTCAGCGGTGGCACCGGTAATGGTGGTGGACACAATCGGCGCATCATCGTCATCAGAACTCGAGAGCACCAGCGCGCCCTGTGGAAGCACTTGAACTTCCTTCTCGTCTTCGTCTTCTTCAGGCTCGTCGTCAACCGCCGCTTCGGCGAGCGCAGCAATGACCTCAGCGCCGAGCTTGATCGCAACATCATCAGAGACGACGTCAACGCCATCGTCGCTGTCAATTTCAACGGCTATTTCGTCATCGAGATCAATCTCAATGTCATCAACGACCCCGTCAACGGCAAGGGCCGGGGTGGGCCCTGGGCCCTTAGCTGTGGGCGCCGCAGCTTTCTTCGCGGGAACCTTGACGGCGGGCTTAGCCGGTGCAACCTTCTTGGCCGCGGGGGCGACCTTGGCGGGGGCAGCCTTCTTGGCGGCCGGCTTGGCAGGAGTTCTCGCAGCCGCTGGCTTAGACGGAGCCTTTGTGGCGGCGGTCTTGGCAGGCGCAGTTCTGGGCGTGGCCGCTGCGGCGGGCTGCTTCGCGGCTGTGGTCTTAGTTGCCACCGTCTTGGGTGCCGCTGGATTCTTCGGTGTCGTGGTTCGAGAGGTGCCAGGCGATGCGCTTGAGGACGTCACAGAGGTCGAGGTAGCTTTCTTGGTGGTGTCTGGATTCTTACGGAATCGATCAACAAAACCGCCAAGTCCCTTACGCGGGGACTCTGCGGGCGCGGGCGATTTCCCGCCTTTAGCGCTCGCCACAGGCTTATTTGCTGGGGCTGGCTTCGACGTTGCCATGGGCGACCTGGTCCAATGCGTTGAGGGCAGTAGGAAGACCCTTGTCAAGTTCATCGGGGGAAAAACCGAGGAGCACAACAGGGCCTGAGCCCATTATGGCACGATTACTGAGCCCGGCTGTTCAGGTGTATCGCACTGAGTGTCAACGCGGGTCGCCATCGCCCGCAGCCTCAGCTGCGTGGCGCTTGGCGAGGAAGTCCTGAAGCTCAGCGGCAATCGTGTCGGCGCTGGGAACTTCTCCGTCTGCGCCCATCAGGGGCGAGGGCATGGGGTTGTCTTCCATATAGGAATCATGCCGGGTCTCAAGAGTCCCCACGAGCTTGTGGAGCTCCTGGTTGTTCTCCACCTGTTCGGAGATACCCCGCAGAAATTCGCGCCCCGCTTCTCGCAGTGAATCGGTAGGAAAGACCAACCCGGTTGCCCTGGTCACCGACTGGAGGGCGGTTACCGCTGCATCAGGAAACTCTGTGTCCGCCAAATAATGCGGCACAAGGACCACGAAACCGGCGGTCGGGTGATCTTTTTCTTGCAAGCGATACTCGACCAGGTGCATCAGGGTTCCTGGCACGCCAGTTGTCGGGCGCCACACAGACAGCGCGTCGGTGAGCTCACTGCGATTTCCGCTCACCGTGACCCCGAGGCTCCTGGTGTGTGGCACTGGCATCGGAATAGCGTGCACCCAGGTACTCGAGGTCACACCCAGTTCGTCAATGAGATCGACGATGCGAGAGCTCACCTGGTCCCAACGAAAATCGGGTTCATAGCCTGAGAGAAAGAGAAATTCGGTACCGACCTCATCCCGAACTAAATCCAGTGATAAGCGTGGCGGTTGGTAACTGGTGAGAGCCGTTTCCTCAAACTGAAACAACGGACGTCTAGCCCGATAGTCAATGAGGAGGTCATTGACGAAGGTGCCGACTCTCTCGTTGGAGAAGGTGTCCATCATGTAGTTGTTCACCTGCGTGACCGTGGCCCCGGCATCGGCAAAGCCTGTGAGGCCAGCGACCAGGGGCAAGCCCTGAGGCACGGCGGAGAGCTCGAGGGCTTCACGAAATACATGATCGGCAAACATGTCCCCATTGTACAAGCACCCTTCGACGCTGGCCTGAGTGCGCGGCCAGCAACGCGAGCGTGACGTGGATTAACATAGGGCGATGAACCTCCCCGAAATTACAGCCTCCAGCGCTAACCCCGCCGAGCTCGACGTGGACGTCTTGGTCGTGGGCCTTGCCTCGAGCGGTGAAGACTCCCATATCGCGATCAGCGGCCTTGCCGCTGAACTCGCAGACGCTCTCCTCGATGCTGCCAAACGTGTGGGAGCCGACAGTGATCGCAACACTACTTGTCGGATTCCAGCACCCCCGGGTTTTGCTTGCACCAGCATCGTGTTGACCGGACTTGGAGCAGGGACACCAAGCGCGAACGACCTCCGGGAAGTAGCTGGCTATGCAGCCCAGAGCATTCAGAAGGTCTCCCGGGTCGCCTATGCATTGCCCGCCACGAACAGTGATGAGGTCCTTGCAGTTGCCGAGGGTGCCTTGATCGGGTCGCACCGCATTCAGAAGACACGTCCCCTAGCCGAATCAGAAGCCGCAGTGGGCCTCCAGGCCATTACGGTGTTCGGCGCAGCATCTCCCACCGACCTCAATCTTGCGCGCATTCGGGCGGAGGCAATTTGGCGGGTGAGAGACCTGGTAGCTTTGCCACCAAATCTCTTGCACCCGCGGTCCTTTGTCGAGCGTGTAATCGCCATGGCATCATCTCTTGATATCTCCATCGAGGTTCTCGATGAGGCAGCACTGAGAGACCAGGGGTACGGCGGACTCACCGCCGTCGGCCAGGGGTCCACCAACCCACCCCGCATGATGATTCTGCGCTGGTCTCCCCCGACGGCGACGAGGCATATTGCCCTCGTTGGCAAAGGCATTACCTTCGATTCCGGGGGTCTCTCCCTTAAGCCCGCAAACTCGATGGTCGGGATGAAATACGACATGACTGGGGCAGCGGTGGTCTCTGCAGTTGTTCTGGCTAGTGCCGCCAGCGCCACCTCCGCAGCTGTGACCGCTTGGGTGTGTCTCGCTGAGAACATGCCAAGCGGCAGTGCGTCTCGCCCGAATGACGTCATCACCATCAAGAACGGCACGACGGTCGAAATCCTCAACACCGATGCGGAAGGTCGATTGGTGTTGGCCGATGGATTGAGCGCAGCGTCGGTGGAGAACCCTGACCTCATCATTGACGTGGCGACGCTAACCGGAGCTGCCCGAGTGGCACTCGGTGAGCGATATGCGGGCTTGATGGGCTCGGAGGACGCTGTGTCCGAGGTTCAGGAGGCCGCCAAGAACGCTGGAGAGCTCGTGTGGCCCATGCCCTTGCCCGAAGAACTGCGGTCATTGCTCAAAACCGACGTGGCCGACATTGCCAACGCCAAGCCCGGAAACACACTTGGTGGGATGTTGGTGGCGGGCCTGTTCTTACGCGAATTCATTGGAGTCGATAGCGACGGTAATCGGTTGCCCTGGGCTCACCTCGACATCGCGGGACCGGCAGAAAACTCTTCGGGCGCCTGGGGTTACACACCCAAGGGACCCACGGGAGCTCTGACCCGCACGCTGTTGGAGATCGTGGGCGCGAAGCCCCCGGTCACCAAGTAGTAGGCTTGGTGTGCACGGCCTCCTTGAGGTCGGGCGTTTGTCATCTGGGCCGTTGGGCTAACTAACGTGAGGGAGTCTCCTACTCGTGGCTGAGCACACTTTTGATCTTGTCGTTCTAGGCGCAGGAAGTGGTGGCTACGCAGCCGCTCTTCGCGCCAGTCAACTCGGCATGAGCGTCGGGCTCATCGAGAAAGACAAGGTCGGCGGCACCTGCCTTCATCTGGGGTGTATTCCCACCAAGGCTCTCCTGCACGCTGCAGAGGTTGCTGACTCTGCTCGCCATTCAGACATGTTCGGTGTTCGCACAACACTCGAGGGTGTTGACCTGCCCGCGGTAAACCAGTACCGCGATGGCATTGTCGCGTCAAAATACAAAGGCTTGCAGGGGCTCATCAAAGCCCGCGGCATCACGACCATTGAAGGCACGGGCACACTGATTTCTCCGACCACGGTCCAGGTGGGTGACGACACCGTTGTCGGCAAGAACGTTGTTCTGGCGACCGGCTCATACCCGAAGTCCCTCCCGGGGTTGGAGATTGGTGGCCGCATCATCACCTCCGAGCAGGCTCTCGCTCTCGATTGGATTCCCAATAAGGTGATCATTCTCGGCGGTGGAGTAATCGGTGTTGAATTTTCCAGCGTCTGGCGCTCCTTTGGCGCCGAAGTCACCATCGTTGAGGGGCTGCCTCGTTTAGTTCCTGCCGAGGACGAATCAATTTCCAAGCAGTTCGAGCGTGCGTTCCGCAAACGCGGCATCAATTTCCACACTGGTGTGCGTTTCCAGTCCGCAACCCAGGACGATAACACGGTGACCGTTACCCTCGACAACGGCACAGTCGAGACCGCAGACCTGTTGCTTGTCGCTGTGGGACGCGGACCCAAGACCGATGGCATGGGTTTCGAAGCGGTGGGCGTTGCCATGGACCGCGGCTATGTCCTTACCGACGAGCGCCTTCGCACCAACATCCCCGGTGTGTTCGCCGTCGGCGACATTGTGCCAGGCATTCAACTTGCCCACCGCGGCTTCCAACACGGAATCTTCGTGGCGGAGGAGCTTGCTGGCCTGAACCCCATGGTCGTATCGGATCGCAACATTCCGAAGGTCACCTACAGCGAGCCCGAAGTTGCCTCTGTGGGCTACTCCGAGCACGCAGCGAAGGAAGAGTTTGGCGAGGCAGGCATCGCCGTCTATGACTACAACCTTGCGGGCAACGGCAAGAGCCACATTCTCGAAACTGCCGGTTCCATTAAGGTGATTCGCCAGATGGATGGCCCAGTGCTCGGTGTTCACATGATTGGCGCCCGTGTCGGTGAGCTCATCGGTGAAGCCCAGCTCGCCGTCAACTGGGATGCGCACCCGGAAGACATTGCCCCTCTGCTCCACGCTCACCCCACCCAAAACGAAGCTCTGGGAGAGGCCTTCCTCGCTATCGCAGGCAAACCCCTGCACGCGCTGTAAGGTCTTCCCGAAACCCCTCTCACAAGGAGACATCATCACCATGAGTCAAGAAGTAACCCTCCCAGCCCTCGGCGAAAGCGTCACCGAAGGAACGGTCACCCGGTGGTTGAAGAAGGTCGGGGAGACGGTCGCCGTCGACGAAGCCCTTGTGGAAATCTCGACCGACAAGGTCGACACTGAAATCCCCTCGCCCATCGCCGGCGTAGTGGAGGCAATTCTGGTGGCCGAGGATGAGACCGTCGCAGTTGGCGCAGTTCTTGCTCGTATTGGTGATGGCTCTGGAGCCGCTACCACACCCGCTGCAGAACCTTCCGTAGCTGAACCCTCTGTCGCTCAAATCCCCGTCGCTTCAGCCCCGCCAGCTCCTGAGCCCACTCCTGTTGCGGCCCCTGTCGCCACACCGCCTGTCGCAGCGCCACCTGTCGTCACACCGCCCGCGCCTGCAGTGGTGACGCCGCCACCGATGGTGGCTAACACGGTTGTCGCTGCCCCGGTGCCAGTTCCTGCCCCGCAGGTTGCCTCAGCCCCTGCTCCAGCAAGCCTCCCCCAACCCTTACCACCGGGCGGGCGGGCGATGCCCTATGTGACTCCGATCGTGCGCAAGCTTGCCCATGATCACGGCATCGACGTGTCGCGGATTATCGGAACAGGCGTTGGTGGTCGCATCCGCAAGGACGACATTCTGGCCGCCGCCGGCCAGGCCAGCCAGCCAGCTCCGCTCGCCGGCCCCGCCACGGTGGCCGCCTCAGACCTGCGCGGCACCTCGGTTCCGATGAGCCGCCTACGGAAGGTCATCGCCGAGCGTGCTGTTGCCTCCATGCAGCAAACCGCCCAGCTGACGAGTGTCGTCGAGGTGGATGTCACCGAGGTCGCTGAATTGCGCGCTGTTGTCAAGGACCAGTTCGTAGCTGCCACCGGCGTCAAGCTCAGTTTCCTGCCCTTCTTCGTAAAGGCGGCAGCCGAGGCTCTTCAGGTTTTCCCCATCATCAACGCGATCGTCGATGGAGACAACATTGTCTACCCTGCATCAGAAAATATCTCTATCGCTGTTGATACGGAGCGCGGCCTCCTCACTCCCGTTCTCAAGTCAGTCGGTGAGCTGAACATCGCCCAGATAGCCGCAGCGGTGTCCGACCTAGCCGAGCGCACCCGCACGAACAAACTGAGCCCGGATGAGCTAGCCGGTGGCACGTTCACCTTGACCAACACTGGTTCTCGAGGGGCTCTCTTTGACACCCCGGTGGTGTTCCTCCCGCAGGTCGCAATCCTCGGGACGGGCATCGTGCAGAAAAAGCCCGTGGTCGTCACCCATGACGGTGACGACTCCATTGCGATTCGTCAGATGGTCTACTTAGCACTCTCCTACGACCACCGCATTGTCGACGGGGCAGACGCGGCCCGGTTCCTCACCATGGTGAAGGACCGTCTCGAGGCCGGCGACTTCGACGGCGATCTCGGCATCTAAGAACGCTTCAGGAAATCGAGGGTAAACCATGGCGAAGAAAAACGACTCAACCACCAAAGAGCCAGGCAGAGCAAAGCAGCTGTGGCAAATCTTCTTGATGACCAAGAAGACCGACAAGGCATTGATCCCGCTGTTGATTCTTACCCTCGTCGCCCCTCTTGGTGCGGGCATCGGGGCGGCCATCCTGATTTCTGCTGGCAGTATCCTCACCCTGATTCTCTACATCATCACCGGTCTGATGCTCTCGATTCTGTTGACCCTGGTTGTGCTCGGGAACCGAGCAGAGCGCACTGCCTACCAACAGATCTCTGGCAAGCCAGGCGCTGTTGGAGCCGTCCTGCGCAGCGCGCTGCGCCGCGTGTGGCAGGCCAGCGAATTTCCCGTTGCGGTCAATCCAAAAACTCAAGAGGCTGTCTACCGGGCGGTGGGCAAGCCAGGCGTTGTCCTGATTGGTGAGGGGCCTCAGTCCAAGACCAAGAAGATGCTCGATGACGAGCGTCGAGCTGTGCTGCGCGCGGTTCCCGACATTCCCGTGCACTACGTGTTCGTGGGGCCAGACGCCGATGCAACGCCTCTCTACAAGCTCAGCAAAAAGCTGAGATCCTTCAAGAACTCCTTGCGCAAGGCAGAAGTTCTGGCGGTCTCGCACCGTTTGAATTCGCTCTCACGAGGAGGGAGCCTTCCCATCCCCAAGGGTATGGACCCCATGAAGGCTAGAGCCCAGCGTCCCCGCTAGGGACGAGTCTGGCTAACGGCGCACCAGGATTGTCCCGACCAGGCGGTCGTGGCCGCCTCGCATGTCCTCATCGGTGAGTATCGCCGGGAGCACCGCGGCGACCAGTAGCGGGCGCACCAGGGGAGCAATGATGCCCAGTGCCCCGCCCCTAATCGGCGCAATGCGGATTCCACACATCAGGTGACCGGGCGTTGCTGCCGCAAAGAGGCCACCAAGCATCGATAGGCCCACGAACACAGCCAACGTTGGAAGAGCACGGTAGTCAAAAAACAGGACAGACACACCAACGGCAATCCCCCAGTCGATGGCCAATCCGAGGGCCCTTCGCAGATAGGTGGGAGTGGACCGGGGGCCATTTTTCGGCAAACCAAACTTCTTGCCGGGCCAATAGTTGGGGTCAGCGCTCTCCACCTCGCCAGTGTAGGGCGCGTTACGGGTAGGTCAGGGTTTAACACGTCTGAAACATTTCGGATATAGCAAAGAAACTGACGGGGCTTAGCGTGGGGGTGCGTTGAAATCTCAGCGCGCCCCATCCCACGAAAAATCAGGAGCCACCAGCATGTTTAAGAACTCCTCTGAGGTTCTCAAATACATCAAAGATAACGACGTCAAGTTCCTTGACATCCGTTTCACCGACCTTCCGGGTGTGCAACAGCACTTCAACATTCCCGCCAAATCTGTCGACGAAGAGTTCTTCACCGTCGGCCAACTCTTTGATGGTTCTTCCATCCGAGGTTTCCAGCAAATCCACGAATCAGACCTTCAGCT
>CAEZTM010000009.1_pt1 | contig 27250 bp, 27 predicted proteins | sample 7264211 | NCBI WGS metagenome assembly CAEZTM01 (sample SAMEA6813804, study PRJEB35770) | uncultured Actinomycetes bacterium | biome: Freshwater; feature: Freshwater reservoir; material: water | place: Czech Republic | collected 2017-08-18 | depth 0.5m m | reverse complement strand
GGAAAAGAATGGCAGCGATGAGCTCCGACTTTCAGGGTCTCCGCGCCGTCGTTACCGGAGCGGGCTCCGGTATCGGCCTCGAGGTTGCCCAGTTGTTGGCCTCCCAGGGTGCCACAGTGTGCGGGCTAGATCTCAACGAGGGCAGCTTTACCGGAGTTGGCACCTACGTCTCATGCGATGTATCCAGCGAGGCTAGTGTCACCGCCGCGGCGGCTGAGGTGGCAACGGTCTTCGGCGGTGGGCTCGACATTCTGATTAACAACGCCGGGATTGGTGCGATTGGCAGCGTCGTGGAGGCAAGCCCAGAAGACTGGGAGAAAGTCTTCTCGGTCAACGTTTTTGGCACTGCTCGTGTCGTGCGCCACCTCCACCCTCTGCTGATCAAGGGCACAAACCCTGTGATTGTGAACACCTGTTCCGTGTCGGCGCCCGTGGGACTGCCCAAACGCGCCGTCTACAGCGCGTCTAAGGGCGCTCTCGAGTCCCTCACGCGTGCCATGGCAGCTGACTTCTTGGACGACAACATTCGGGTCAACGGTGTGAACCCTGGCACTGCGGACACGCCGTGGGTTCAGCGGCTTCTCGCCCAGACTCCGGACCCAGCCGGTGAGAGAGCGCGCCTCGAGGCACGCCAGCCAATTGGGCGTCTCGTCTCGGCTCCCGAGGTCGCGCACGCAATTAGCTACCTCGCGCACCCCAAGTCACTCTCCACCACGGGCACGATTCTTGCCGTGGACGGCGGAATGGCAAGCTTGCGCGTACCCCGCTAAACCGTCTACTTGAGTAGCGAGGCCTTCCCGGCCTGAATGGCTTCCATCACACCCGTGGACATCTCAACATACTCCTTGGAGTTGTCGAACTCGCCAACGAAACGGTAGTCGCGCATCACCATCACTCGATCCGCGATTGACACCATCTCGGGCAAATCACTCGAGATCAGCAGGACAGAAATTCCCTCGTCGGCAAGGTTCATGATGAGTTCGTGGAAGCTCGCCTTCGTGCGAACGTCAATGCCCACGGTTGGCTCATCAATAATGATGATTTCCGTGTTCGCAGCAAGCCATTTCGCCAGGCTGACCTTCTGTTGGTTACCACCAGAGAGGTTGCCTGCCAACTGCATCACCGACGAGACCTTGATGCCGAGCTTGTCGACGTACTGGGTAGTCACATCGGTTTCCTGTTGACCGCGAACACGACCGAGGAAACCCTGGATACGCTTCCAGATCGTGACAGCGATGTTCCGGTTGATCGTAAAGTCGAGGAACAACCCCTCTTCTTTACGGTTTTCGGTCACATACCCAATGCGGTACTTGTGGAGGGCGTCACGGACATCTCTGATCTTGATGGACTCCCCGCGCAAAAGAATCTCACCCGAGAGCACGGGGTGAAGACCCAGGACGCTACGCATCAGTTCACTGCGACCAGCACCGACCAGTCCATAAAAACCAAGAACCTCACCCTTAAAGAGCTTAAGCGCAATGTCTTTGTGACCAAGGGACGTGGAGATATCGCGGAGTTCGAAAATCGGGGTGCCGGATCGGTCTACCTCACGGAATCGCCGCTCACGCGCCGCCAGTTCGCGCCCGACCATGCCAGTCACAATGTCCGACTGGGAGTACTTCGAGAGGGGCTCTGACTCGATGACACTCTCCCCATCACGCAGAACGGTGACCGTGTCACAGACCTCGAAGACCTCTTCGAGCTTGTGGCTCACGAACAACACTGCGGTGCCTTGCGCTTTGAGCTTGCGCACGACCTCGAAAAGTTTCTTGGCCTCTGCGCCAGAAATCGAAGCTGTTGGCTCGTCGAGGAGCAACACTCGGGTTTCAGTAACCAGGGCTTTGGCAATCTCCACCAACTGCATCTGAGCGACCGAAAGGTTCTGCACCAGCTCCATCGGGTCGATGGCAAGGCCCAGCGCATCGAGAGCTTTTTGCGCAAGCTCACGGCGCTTGCTCTCATCAATCACACCAAAGCGGCGGGGTTGATCCTGGAGCACAATGTTTTCAGCCACCGTGAAATACGGGATCAGGTTGCGCTCCTGGTGGACCACCCCGATGCCAGCCTTAGCCGCCTCGAGTGGCGAGAAGAAAGTGACAGCCTCGCCACCAATGAGTAACTCACCCTCATCGGCTTGATAAACGCCCGTCAGAATCTTGATGAGTGTGGACTTGCCAGCACCGTTTTCCCCAAGCAGCGCCTGGACTTCGCCGGACCTCATGGTGAGGTTGACTTCCTGAAGCGCTTTAACGCCCGGAAAACCTTTAGAGACTTTTTTTACTGTCAGTACATCAACCATGTTCCACCCCAACGTGTTTTTGACGCTTGATTTCAGCTCTCCGGCGACGCCATTCGCTCAGCGCCACGGTTGAGAGAACGACAGTTCCGATCGTGAAGTTCACGACCGAGGGGTCGAGCGAATACTGGGCCCTGGCGATGTCGACCAGACGCATCACCCCGGCAGCCATAACGGTGCCATAAATGGCCACCACGCCACCGCTCATCAACACACCGGCAATGATGGGAGCTGCGAAGCTTGCGAGCAACCAGTCACCACCGATGGATCGGTTGATGCCACCGAGGGAGGTAATGGTCACGATTGCGGCCACCCCAATCAGTGCGCCGGAAATCGTGTGAGCGAGGAATACAGACCGGTTGTTCGACACACCAGACAGGCGGGCGGCCAGGGGGTTCGCCCCGGTAGCGAGAATGCCTCGCGCCATCACGTTGGTGCGGTAGAACCAGGCCAAAACGAGTGCGGTCGCAACAGCAATCATGAACACCGTAGGCACATTGAAGAACGAAATGCCGCCAAAAGCCATCACGGATTCCGGGTAGGCGTTGATGGTGAAGCTCCTCACCAGCGCATACTGGAGCCCCTCCATAATCGTCAGTGTTCCCAGAGTGATGATGAACCCATTGAGCCCGGTCGCGACCACGAGGAAGCCGTTGACGGCTCCCATCAGGGTCGCTGCGAGAAATCCTGCAAGTAGCGCAACCCAGATCGGTGCGTTGAGAGCCACCATCATCTGCGCCATGATGGCCGCCGATGCTCCACCCATCGCTCCCACGGCCAGGTTCAACTGGCCGACGGAGAGCACAACCATCTGAGACAACCCAATCAGAATCGGGATTGCAAGGTAGGTCAGGAAACTTCGAATGGATTGACCAGAGAAGAGGACTCCTCCACTAGTCACGGCGAGGGCCAAGAAGCCCGCAATGAAGAGGACTGTCAGTGAAAACTCAGTAGTCCGAAGACGTGCGAGGACGCTTTTCATTTGCCCTTCCCCTTTCGGAAGACATCGGTGAGGCTGGTGCGAATCTTGTTTGCCGAGAGAGCCAACAACAAAATCACACCGAGGGCGATGTTCAGTGTCTCGAGGCCGATTCCACCCACGAGCAAACCTTGGCGGATAACAAGGGTGAGAAGAGTTCCCAACATCGTGCCGAACACGCCAACCACACCGCCGGTTAGAGCGGTGCCGGCCAGAATCGGACCGAGGAACGAGGGCAGCAGCAGTTCACTACCGATTGCCGCAGAGAACGAACCGTTCACAAAGGCCAGGAAGATTCCGCCCAGGCCGGCCAACGCTCCGGAGAGAGTGTGTGCCTGGATAACCCGAGTGTCCACCGGGATACCAGAGAGGCGTGCGGCACGGAGATTTGCTCCTGTGGCGAGAAACTCGCGACCGAGACGCGTCTGGTAATAGAGAAAAGAAATCACAGCGACCATAGCCAAGGCGGGGAAAAGGATGAGGGGAATAATGCTCGGTCCACACCAACCCGCCGGGCACACGTCCGCGAGGGAACCAGCCCTCACTACGTCCATGCCGGCAGGTTTGATCGTGAAGGCTGCTGCTTCCGTCAGAGAGATATAGGTAAAGGTGACTAGCCCCAAGAGAACAAAGTCAACGGCCAGAGTCACGATAAAGGCGTTCACTTGGGACTTCACGATGATGTAACCCGTCATCGCCCCCACGAGTGCCCCGGCGGCAACACCTAGGAGCAAACCTTCCATGATTCCCCAGCCGAGACGTTCGTAAGTGAAGCCAGCAACCATCGCTGACAGCGCGGCCATCCGGCCCACCGCGAGGTTCAGGTGGCCAATCGAGAGGGTCACCAACTGCGCCAGGCCGACAATGGTAATGACGGCAGTGTCACGAATAAGGGGAAAGATAACAAACTGACCGTTGAGGAAGGCCGGTGTGCGGATTGCAAACGCCAAGAACACTGCAACGACCAGAACAGCGAGAATAACCCGCTGATCCGTTGCTAAGTATCCGAAGCGGATTCCGAACTTTTTCGAGTCCATATCCATTAGGCGACCACCAACCTTTCAACTGCTTCGAAGTCCCACGGTATCCCTAATCCTGGTGCACTGGGTGCGATGGCCCAACCCTTATCTGTGCTCATGCGATCGGTGGTCACACCGGTGAGCTGGGGAATGTGCTCCACATAATGGCCATTAACAATACCCGCAGCGAGCGAGACGTGGATTTCCATCAGAAAATGCGGGCACACCATCACGTTGTAGGTCTCGGCAAGGTGCGCGACCTTGAGCCACGGGGTAATCCCCCCAACCCGGGCAACATCAACCTGAATGACACCGGCTGCTGCCTGGTGAAGGTACTGCTGGAACTGAGCCGCCGAGTAAATGCTCTCCCCCACAGCAATCGGAATCGTCGTGGACTGGGCAAGGGCGCGGTGCGCGGCAACATCATCAGCGGGCATCGGCTCTTCCAGCCAGTACAGCCCGACGTTCTGGAGCGCTTCGGCCCGCTGGCGGGCTTGGGCGAGAGTCATGGATTGGTTGGCGTCCACCATGATGTGCATCGAGGGGCCAACGGCCTGGCGCACCGCGGTCAAGCGTTCAAGGTCCTCGGAAATGTTGGGCTTGCCGATCTTGAGCTTGACACCAGGCCAACCTTTTTTCTGGGACTCAACAGCGCCACGGACTAGCTCATCAGTGTCGATGTGCAGCCAGCCGCCCTCGGTGTCATAGAGCGGCACACGGTCTGATGCCCCGCCCACCATCTTCCACAGCGGCATGTTGGTGCGCTTGCCCTTTATGTCCCACAAAGCGGTGTCGATCGCTGCGACGGCGAGCGACGTAATCGCGCCGGTCGTGGTTGCCCTAGTGCCGTAATAGACGGTCTGCCAAATCTGTTCAATGCGGTCGCTGTCCATGCCGACCAACTTCTCCAGAAGGTAGTCGCGCAACAGAGCGAGGATCGCCGTACCGCCGGTGCCAATCGTGTAGCTGTATCCCACACCTTCAATACCGTCAGAGGTAGAGATGTGGACAAAAATCGTTTCCTGCTTCAAGAACGCCTGCACGGCATCGGTTCGCGGGGTCTCGACGGGAATGTCGATCAGATATGCGCGAGCGGATGTGATTGTCGCCATGGCGTCCTTGCCTTTTGGTGGTGCGGTGAATGGCCTGCTCCGCGGACATCGGGCGGCCCCGAGGGGCCGCCCGATGCGCGGTTCAACCTGGGGTTATTAGCCGCAGGTCATGTACTCGCTCTGGAAGGCAGCCAAGATGGACTTGGAGGTTGCCTCACGGTCAGCGTTGTAGGTTTCAACGTTGTCAGCGGTCACGAGGAACGAACCGGAGTCTACGATGAGACCAGGCTCGTTCATGGTGCAGTAACCAGTCTGAAGCGCTGCGAGGACGTAGCTACCAACGTAGCCCTGGCCCCATGGGTTCTGGACAACAGTTCCAGAGATGGTTCCGGCGCGGATTGCGTCGAGGATGATTGCGTCGTCATCGATTGCAATAACCTTGATGGGCAATCCAGTGCTTTCAACACCCTTAGTTGCTGCAACAGCGGGGTTGTAAGCAGTGGTGACGATACCGTTGACAGCGTCACCCTGTGCGGCGAGAAGGTCAGTAACTGCCTTTTCTGCCGACTGGAGGTCGGTGTCAATGTCGGTGATGGTGGTGAGCAGGGTTACTGCGCCACCGGTCTCGTCGATTGCGCGCTGGACGCCCTCAATGCGGCGAACCGTGTTGGAGTCAACTGCGTTTCCGGTGAGGTGCACAACTGCGCCCTCTCCACCCATCTGCTCGATGAGAGCAACGGTGGCCAGGTAAGCGGCTTCACCAGTGTCGGTCGAAAGACAGAAGTCTGCCTCGTTCACGTCACCAGCAGGGCACGATGCCAACGAACCAACAGCGAATCCCTGACCCTTGAGGTTCAGGAACGTGGTGTTGATGTCGGTGGGGGAAACGCCGAAGATACCAAACGCGTTGAAGCCCTGTGCTGCCATCGAGTCGATTGCAGCGTTGTGCTTGGTCTGGTCCCATTCACCGGTTTCGTTGAATTCAGTCTTGCCGATACCGAACTCAGCAACTGCGGCTTCTCCACCAGCAATCCATGGCTGGAAGTAGGGGTGTGCTCCACCCGGAACGAGTGCAACCTGAACGCTCGAGAAGTCGGGGCCAGTGGCCGTCGTCGTCTCTTCGGCAGGTGCCTCGGTGGCTTCCTCAGCTGCAGGGGTGCACCCAGCAACGAGGAGGCCGGCGGAAATCGCAAGCGCGGCAATTGTTACACCGCTGCGTCGCCTTGACATCATGTGTTTCCTCTCAATTGGTTGATCCCATTTGGTGCATGGGATTGTTCTGTACACCCTAATCGGGTTTGGCAAAAAATATCAACTATTTAGAGAATAGATATGTATTTGTGTCGCAACCGTGATTTTTGGGCCTACACCAGAACCCCGCAGACTTCGTGTGCCCCCGGAAACCAGGGCCTAGTGGCGCTCCCGGGCCAAATAGGCCATCAGCTCCCGAATACCAAACGTCCAGGGCTCTAGTTCCTCCGTAACGCCGGTCGTGTTGACCAAGCGACCCAGGTGGGAACTGAAAATCTGGACAACGTCCCCCGGTTTGTGAGTGAAGCCTGTTCCTGGTGTGTCCCGGTCCTGCGTCGGCGCAAACAACGTCCCCGTGTACAGGGCGAAGCCATCTGGATACTGGTGGTGCGCTCCGGAGGTTGCGCTAATGAGCTCAGGCAGCGGCCGACTGATTTCGCTCACGGAATTGGTTCCCTCCAGAGTGAAACCGTCCGTTCCCTGCACGCGCAGGTGAATCTCTTCGTTGCCCGCGTCCTCGAGGCCGAAGTTCTCATCGAAAACGCGGATGAAGGGGCCGAGGGAGGATTGGGCATTGTTGTCCTTCGCTTTACCCAACAGCAGGGCACTTCGACCCTCTACGTCTCGCAGGTTCACATCGTTACCCAACGTCGCTCCAATGGCCGTTCCACGTGAATCCACGATGAGCACAAGCTCTGGTTCTGGATTGTTCCAGGTGGAGAAGGTCGGAATACCCACCTCGGCACCAAAGCCCACCGAGGACAGTACGGGCGCTTTTGTGAAGACCTCGGGGTCTGGCCCGATTCCCACCTCGAGATAGGGCGACCAGAGACCCTGGGCAATGAGAATCTCTTTTGCCGCCTGAGCGCGCGGCGATCCGGGACGGATTCCCTTGAGGCTGCCATCCAATGTGTCCATTAGTTCAGCGCGCACCACCTCGGCGCGAGCGCTGTCACCCGCGCACTTTTCCTCGATGACTCGCTCAATGAGGCTTCCCACAAAAGTGACGCCACAAGCCTTGACCACCTGCAGGTCCACCGGAGCGAGGAAGTGAGGAACAGCGATATCTCGCGCGAGTGAACCGTCGACGACCTCATCAACCGACCAGCGAATATCTCCTCCTGCCACGTAGGACTCGAGGTTGGCGCGACGATCACAGAGCTCAGAGACAGTTCCAACCGCGGGCGTAATGTCGACGAGCTCCCCGCCCCGCACCACGCACACTCGCGGACCGCCTGACGCAGGATCCCACACTCTGGCGATCAGGGTCGCCACCGTCGCGTTGTCGGGAAGTATCTGATGGGCCATGAAATTCTCCTGGTGCGAGTGTGGATTGAGATGATTCCTCCCCCCGACACGATGATCTGGCGAGGTAGCGGACGACAACAGAGCCTAGTCCGTGCCAACCTCCGATGCATCAGAGCCAAGCGTCCACGAATTTGCTTGCCTGTGAACTACCATGACAATCAGATGCCAGCCGGAGGCGGGCATTTTCACCGATAACACAAGGGATGTGCGCGATGGGCCCGACCGATACGGATTCCTCTGTGAGGTCAACTGTGACGCAACCCGCGAACGGTCCCGGGCGCCTCACCACCGCCGAGGTCTACGAAGCGCTTCGCCGGAAGATTCTTGACCACACCATCCCCCCAGCAACCAAGGTGAATATTCACCACCTCTCTCGAGAGTTCGGGGTGTCGCCGACGCCGGTGAGAGAAGCGCTCCGACTGCTCCAGGGCGACAATCTGCTCGTGGCGACCTCCAATAAGGGCTACGCGACCACTCATGTCCTCGACTTGCAGGGAGTGAGAGACCTCTTTGAATTCAGGCTACTCATTGAGCCTTGGGCTGCGAGAACCGCTGCCACGAATAGGCTCAGCAACCCTGCTCGCGTTTTGGATGACGAGCTGGGACACTTCGATGCCGGGGGTGACTCCTTGCAGCACGCCCTGATTTCTCACGACAGCCGCTTTCACCGTGCAATTCTTGAATCTACCGAGAACCAGACAGTCATTCAAGCGTTCGAACAATCCCACTGCCACCTCCACCTGTTTCGCATGTACGGGCACAACTGGGATTGGCGCAGCACGATTAAGGAACACGAGTCCATCGCCGAGGCGATTAGGGCGTCGGAGCCCACCACAGCCGAAGACATGATGCGCCGTCATCTGCAGAGCGCCTACATGCGCTTCTTCAATGCGATGACCGACCAACAGGAAGCACCCTCGGAACTCCGGGCTTCGGTCTCGCCCCGGCTCATCATCGGCTAAGAGCACTCCCCTCGCCAGAAGGTTTTACTCGAAGCGCAGGGCGTCCACCGGCTGCAGCTTTGCTGCGGTTCGTGCCGGCCAGACTCCAAAGACGACACCGACGAGCGCGCTAAAGCCCAGGGCGACAAACACGGTGGTGGGGTCAATGAAGAAGTCCCACCCGCCAAGAACCGAGAACCCATAGGAAGCTAATTGCCCGATGGTGAGGCCAATAAGACCACCCAGCGTTGAGAGCACCACGGCTTCCATCAGGAACTGGGTGAGAATCTGTGACTGCCTGGCCCCGATCGCCCGGCGAACGCCAATCTCCCGGGTGCGCTCACGGACTGACACCAACATAATGTTCATGATTCCAATCCCACCCACGACGAGCGAGATGCCGGCAATACCTGTGATGAGGATGCCAAGCGTTCCCGTCACCGTTCTAATGGTGTCCTGCAAGGCGGCCTGATTGAAGATGATGAATGTTGCGTCATCGTCATTGCGAACGTTCTTCGAATAGCGCAGGAAGCTCTCGACTCGGTATTCCACCGGTGACACGGCCTCCTGAGATTCAGCTTGAATCCGAATCACGGAAAGGAAGGGCGACTTGGAGAACAGGCTTCTTGCCGCCTCCTGCGTGATGTAGACATTGGCTCCAGAGCCGAAACCATCGGCGTCATCCAGCACACCAATTACGGTGAACGCGAGTCCATCGACCCGGACCGTGTCACCGATGGACTCCTTGGTGAGGCTCAATTCATCGGCGCCGCGTGCGGACATGACCACAACCCGAGAGTTCTGCAATCCCGGGGAAGTAGGCAGGAAGGCGCCAATTGCGAGGTCCGGATTACCGAGGTTCGCATACTCCGGCGACACACCGATGATGGTGGCGCCGATCGACTCACTGCCATAGGCGATGCTTCCCACTGTGCGAACTTCCGTGCTGATCTTGAGAACTCCCTCGATGTCGCCAATTGCTGCCGCGTCTTTTTCTTCTAACCCCGTGGGAGTCGACGCGGAAACCGTAATCTGATTAGCGCCAAGTGACGCCAGCGAGCTGTCAATGCCCTGCTGGGCTCCCTGCCCCACCGCGGTCAACGCAACAACGGCACTGACACCGATGATGATTCCGAGCATGGTCAGAGCAGAGCGAACCTTGGCCGCCGTGATTCGGCTTAGGGCAAGTTTGAACGTAAGCCAGAGATTCATCGCTTACCGACTAACGCGTCAGCGTCGTCGCGCTCGATCAGCCCGTCTCTGATGTACACACGGCGTTTGGCAGCCGCTGCGACATCGAGATCGTGGGTAATCAACACAATCGTGCGACCTTCAGCGTTCATCTCTTTGAAGACCTCCATCACCTGCGCGCCCGAGGATGTGTCCAGGGCGCCGGTAGGCTCATCGGCCAGAACAATGTCGGGATTTGTCACTAGCGCACGCGAGATGGCCACACGCTGTTGCTGGCCACCCGAGAGTCGCCCGCGGTCAAAGTCGAGGCGCTCGCCAAGGCCAAGCCTGGTGAGAATCGCGGCAGCACGCTGGTGAGCCTCCCTGGGTCGAAGACCCTGGTAGAGCAGAGGCGCTGCCACATTCTCGACCGCCGAGGTGAGCGGCAACAACTGGAACTGTTGAAACACAAAGCCAATTGCGCGCGAGCGCAGTGCGGTGAGCTCGTTGTCATCCAGAGAGGAGATGTCTTTGCCGGAGATCTTCACGCTACCGGCGGTGGGACGATCGAGGCACCCAATCAGGTTCATCAGAGTTGATTTACCTGAACCCGAGGGACCAACGATGGCCACGAACTCACCGCGCTCAACTTTGAGACTCACTCCCGCTAGCGCGACGGTGGGAACTTCGCCGGTTTGATACTCCCGGCGAACGTTTGTGAGTTCAACGACTAGATCACTCAATTGAGATCTGGGTTCTCTCGAGCGTTTTCAGGTGGCCCACCGCCGAAACCCGTGTCGGTAGGGGGCAATTCGCCGTCAGAGCCGGTCACAACCCGATCACCCTCGGAGAGTCCAGAGAGGATCTCGACGTAGTAGCCACCGCGGATGCCAACCTCGACATCAACATTCGTGATGGTTCCATCTTCGCCCTGGACCCGAACAATGAAGCCATCATCGGTGGGGACCAGCGCCGTGACCGGAGCTGCAACCACACCAACACGCTCTTCAGTCGTAATGCTCGCTTGCGCCGTCATGCCTGCACGGAGTCCAGCAGGGGCATTCGGGACACTAATGGTCACCTCGTAGGTGGTGAGCGACGCACCGGAGGGATCTACGACCCCAAAGGGTGCAACGTGGGTTACCTCGCCTACTCGAGTCTGCTCAGCGAGAGCGTCAAACTCGAGGCTGACCTTCTGCCCCACAGCAATGCCGACCACATCCCCTTCTGCAAACTCAGCGGTGACAACAAACTCATCGAGTGCCGCAAGGATGATGAAACCACTGGTTCCTTGGGTGCCGATGGTGGTCGTTCCAATCGGCTCGCCCACCTCGGAGGCGATCGCGACAACTGTTCCTGCGGCTGGGGCAGTCATCGTGGCTCCAGCAAGGTTCGCGAGTGCTGAAGTCAACTGAGCCTGAGCGGAAGTCTTGGCGGGCCCTGCCGCAATGACCTGCGCTTGGGCAGCGCCCAACTGAGCGGCTGCTGTCGCCTGCCCCGCCTGCGCACTTTCGAGAGCGATGGGCTTGTTGGGTTGGCCGGACAGGGAGGGGTAATCATCAACGACGTTCTCGTAAGCCAACCGAGCCGCCACGACTGCCTGCTCGGCAGCTTCTACCGCCTGCAACGCTTGAAGTTCAGTGGTCCTGGCAGTGGCAACGCCGGAGCGAGCGCTCGCAACAGCTGCCTCGAGAGCCTCCGTCTTCATCGTGGCCAACACATCGCCCTCTGCCACGACATCGCCAACAGCTACGTCAAGCGTCGCTAGTTGGCCCGTGAGCGCGCCTGGGAACTGTAAACCTAATTCGAGGCCCGGATCAACGGTTCCAGAAGCTGCAACGGTGACATCCACATCGCGCACCTGCACGGTTTCGGTCAACACCGTGGCCTCTTCGGGGGCCGACGCGGAGAGCGCAATACCCGTCCCAGCGCCTCCGACAACGAGTACTGCCGCGATCCCCGCGATTACTTTGGTTCTTGTCTTCACGCTCTCAACTTCATTTCTGGGCCCGAGCCCCTGCAATCCGATTCCCCAGTCTGTGCCTCGGGGCTGTATGTCTGCTGATGGTTTCTCGAAGGTGGCAATTCTTGGAGAGTCGTCTTGCAAACCACATGTCGTAAATCTACCGAAGTACGCGGTGCCCGCTTGGCCCGTTCGCTCGGCGCGTAGAATGGAGTTCATGACTCAACTGCGCTACACGCTTCGCGCTGGGGCGACCGTGTTTGGTCTCAGCGCTGGCGGGCTGATTGTCTTCCCGGCATTCTTTCTCGAACTCCTTGGGCTTGAGCCCGAGCTCCCGCTGATGTGGTCGATGGTAATGATGGGAATTGCCTTGGTCGCGCTCGCGGGAAACATGGTGGTCGTGTCCGTGAGCGCCCGTGACGGCGGAGTCCGGATGGCAAGTGTGGTGATGCTCTTTGCTGCTGCGGGTCTTGGAATGATTACCTTGCTGATTCCCGTCGCTTACACATGGTTCACCCTGGCCTATGCGGCAGTGGGGTTTGGGTTTTCCCTCGCCTATCTTGTTGGCCTGCTCCGAGCACGGCACTCGGGATAGACTCACCGGGTGGCACACGGGGGTAGTAATCGACTGGTCTGGGTTGACTGTGAAATGACGGGGCTTGACCCCCAGGTCGATGAACTCGTCGAAGTTGCCGTAGTTATCACTGACTACGAGCTCAACCTCATGGATCCCGGTTTCCAGGTCGTCATTAAGCCCAGTGCCACAGCACTGGCTCAGATGGGTGACTTTGTGCGCGACATGCACGCCACGAGCGGTCTGTTGGCCGAACTGGACTCGGGGCTCGGCCTCGAGGACGCGCAAACGCGCATCCTCGACTACATCACCTCTTTCGTTCCAGAGCCCGGTGTTGCGCCACTGGCGGGCAACACCATTGGCACCGACCGTGCGTTTATCCAGAAGGAACTTCCCGCCGTCCACAAGTATCTGCACTATCGAAATGTCGATGTCTCGAGCATCAAAGAACTTGCCAAGCATTGGTTCCCCAAAACTTACTTCCAGTCGCCCGAGAAAAATGGTGGCCACCGAGCGCTGGCAGACATCATCGAATCCATTCGCGAATTGGCCTACTATCGCCAAGCTGTGTTTGTCGAAGCGCCCGGCCCCGACACAAAGGCGCTAAAAACAATCAGCGACTCCATCCGGGAACACTGGGCGGACCGGCTGTAATACACTGGAGTCGCTTCGCCACCTCGTGGCGAAGCCTTGGTGGGTATAGCTCAGTTGGTAGAGCGCCTGGTTGTGGTCCAGGAGGCCGCGGGTTCAAGCCCCGTTACTCACCCCAAATCCCTAGGCCGTCGTGACGACCACGTCCGCATTCCCTGGGCCATCGTGAATCGCCCGGAAGCGCTCCTCCTGCAGAGCCCAGCGCTGCCAGTGTGGGGAGTAAGTGTCGCCATCGCGCTCAAGAGCACGCCACCTGCGAACCTCGACGGCGGCATCCATCCAGATGCGTTCCGCAGCGATGGTGAAACCCTCACGACGAATCGCACCGCAGCCTTCGATGACCACTGGTCGATGTGGAGAAACATCCACCCAGCCGCCCTGGGCTCCTAAGCGCCAGTCCCACTTCTGGTAGCGACCGGGCAGTCCCTGCGAGATCGGAAGAAGAACGTTGCGGTGAATATGCCAGCTCCCCGCATCTAGCCCGTCCCACCCGGGATAAACCTCATCGAGGCTCACCAGAGTGGCACCGGCCCGACCGGCTAGCGCACTGGCGTAATCGGTCTTGCCTGAACCAGAGGGACCATCAATCAACACCAAGCCCGCGGAGTCAGTGTTGTTGGTCATGCGAATCCCCCCTCGTGAGCGCTGACCGCGAAGAAAAAATCAGCCACAGCACAGCTACCGCGAGCACAACAAATAGGCTGGCTGCCGCCATCGCCATACCCAAGTTTTCAGCACCTGGCCTCGACATCAGGCGGAACATCACCAGCGGCAGGGTTTGATTGGAGCCATAGGTCAAAAAGCTAGCCGCCCCGAATTCGCCGAGGGATCCAAGGCTGACCAGCGCCCCGGCAACGAGGAGAGGTCTAATGAGCAGGGGAAGCTCAACCCATCCCCACAGTTTCAGGCCCTCGGCACCGTCCAGCGTTGCTGCGTCAAGAATGTCTTCGGAAACGGCTCGGCTGGCGGGTTGAATAATCTGAAATGCCAGGGGGGTCAGAAAAATGCTCTGCACCAGAGGCAGCACGAGCCAACTGGAAGCAAGGGGGGCTGGGACATATCCTGAGAGAACGAGTGCACCGAGCCCGATAACCAGCGGCGAAATTCCAATGGGCAGCAGAACCGCAAGGCCTACGTTTTTTCGGCTCAACCACCACGCCAACACCAAAGAAATCACGCTGGCCACCACAACGTTTCGCAGCGAATTACCCGCTGCCTCGACGACGCTCAGATTGACAACATCTCGCGTCCCGCGGCCCGTGAGATTGACGACGTTGCCCCACAACCCTGGTCCCGTGGTGAGTGCTTTTTCAAACACTCCCCCCACCACCCAGACAATCGCTGCAAGCAACCCGAGCCCGAGAACACGACCAACCCGGCTTTTGACCGTGGCCTCTTCACCCTCACCAAACAAAGACGTTGGCTCCGCACCGAATTTTTTGGCCATCACAAAAAACCCGACCGTGAGAATGCTCTGGAACAGGGCCAATGTCGCGGCTGTGGTCAGGTCGAGCCGCTGCAACGCTGCGACCGCAATCTCTGTCTCGAGGGTCCTGATTGAGCCCTGACCGAGTGTTTGGACCAAACCAAAGCTGGTCGCTGAGTAGAGGGCAACGAGGAGCCCGGCGGCACCGAGGGCCGGAAGTTGCTGCGGGAGTTGAATGTGCGCTCTGATGCGAAACGCGGTGGCGCCGTCCAACGCCGCCGCCTCGCTCTGATCGCGAGGAGTCATTGACGCGGCCGTGACAACAGCGATGAACCCGGCGTTCATCACAACATGGGCACCGATGAGCGCTGCGATTGAGAGACGATTGTTGTCGAGCAGGTCTCCCAGAAGCGGACGAAGGGCTATCCCCACCAAGAAAGCGGGAAGAATAAAGGGGACCAGCAAAACCGTAGTGACCAGTCTTCGCAGCCGCCGAAGCGAGGCCAACCACTGTCCGACTGGATAGCCGAGCACCAGTGAGGCCACTGCGCTCATCACGGCGATGAGCGCAGTGGTGCCCACTAGTTCGAGGCTAGTTGTCAAATATTTCCGACCAGTTCTCGAGCCACTCCTCGCGGTGGGAATCGATGTCGAGATTCTCGCCAATCGTGGAGGTGGCGGGCTTGGCAAACGCGGCCCATGATTCTGGGACTTGAGTCCCCGGAACTGCGGGATATACATACATCGCCTCGGGCAATGACGCCTGGAAACTTGGCCCCACGAGGAACTCCACTAGCGCAGCCGCAGCGTCCTCATTGGCGGAACCGGCAAGCACCCCCGCGAATTCTGTTTGGCGGAAGGCGTCCTCCAGTAGCGCCACGGTTCCCGCTTCGCCGTTGTCGAGGACCTCTGCCGCGGGCGAGGAGCAGTAACTCAGCACGATCGGGTAGTTACCGCCATAGCGCGTGAAATCGGAGAAGTACGCGTCCTCCCATGAGCCGGCAACCTTCACACCATTAGCCTGCAGCGCGCGCCAGTAGGACTGGACCCCCTCAGGCGTGTCAAAGCCGGCGTGGGTGCTCGCGAGAAACGCGAGACCCGGCGACGAGGTGTTGGGGTTAGAGATGACCACGAGATTCCAGAACTCCTCCTTCACCAGATCTCTCCATGTCTCCGGTGGGGTCACACTGTTCTCCCTGAACCACCCGATATCGAGGTTGAAGCACACATCCGAATAGTCGATAGCTGAGGGTTCACCCCTGATAATGTTTTCCTCTTCCGCCCGGCCGAGGAACGTGTTGTCGATTCCAAAGAACGCGTCGGCAACGGGCGCGTTCTTGGTGAGAATCAACTGGTTCGTGAGCGCGCCAGTATCTCCCAGGCGCAGAATTTCTAGCTGGTACCCGGTCTCGGACTCGAATTGGTCAATCAGCTCGTCGCTCATGACAAAGGAGTCGTGGGCGGCCAGCCGCACGAGTGTGTTCTCGTGAACTTGGCATCCGCCAAGGGCCATCACGGCCACAATTGCCGTCGCTAGGGGTTTCATAGTCGTGCCTTTCATCAACGTGAGTTGGATGGGGCACGGGATAGAGATGTCCTCCCTTCGCTGGCATAACCCAGATCAGGTTCGACGGTCGAAACCTCGCGGCTTCCTCTCAGTCCAACTTTCTTGGACTCCCGTGTACGACTCTTAGTTTAGAGCTTGATACTCTCGCGAAGTTTCATGCCCCACCGGAGACTCTTTGCGATGGGATAAATCCCTAGGTAGGTCCATTGCGGAATGCGCAGCACCCGCTTGCGAAGCCCGTGATGGTTATACGTGGTGTCGAAGCGCTTTACATAAGAGAGAAAATCCCTCGGTGAATCGTCAACCCGCCTGGTCGACATTCCGGCGACCATCAACGGTGCGTAGACGATGTTGAAACCGTCGTCATAAAGGTGCACCGAGAGGTCAATGTCTTCAAACATTTCCCTGTCCGCATCCAAACAAATGTCCTCTCTGACAGCCTCCCACGCTTCTCGACGCAGTGCCATGTTGGTGCCAAAAAGGAAGTGGTACTGCTTGACCAACCGCGAGATAGCACGCCTTGCGGTGTCATCGGCTTTGGCCATATAGCGTCGAAGTGGCAAGTCGTAGTAGATGACTGGGCCAGTAGCCGCGTGAACATCGGTGTTGAGGAAGACCTTTTTGGTCTCCTCCACCCAGTTGGGTTCAAGCACGGAGTCCGAATCGATGCGCCCGATGATGTCGGAGGTCACAGCATCAAAGCCCATGTTTCTCGTCGGGGTAATGCCCTGCGCTTCGTCTTGTCTCAGCACTATCAGTGGAGCATCAGGGAACTCTTTCTTGAGCTTCTTGAGAATTGCCTTGGTCTGATCCGTTGACTTGTTATCCACGACAATGATTTCTTCAGCAGGCACTGTTTGATGAATGGCGGCCTGAACGCATGCTCTAATCGTGTCTTCCTCGTTGTAGGCGGGAATAACGATTCCCACCGTAGGAATTCGGTCTGCTAGTGGCATATCAGAGACTCCTCAGGAGACTGGGGCTTGAAGTAGTTGGACAACGACCTGGCCACCTTTAGTGGGCTGGGTGTCGACGTCTTCGAAGCCCCATCGCCGATGGAATCGAAGACTACCGGGGTTCGGCGGTTCCACGTTGACCTCACAGGTGACGCGCTCACGGCCATCTGACCGCGCACGCTCAAAGATACGACCATAGAGCGTGGATCCAAGCCCTAGTCCACGGCTCTCTTCGGTCAGCACGATGCGGTCAATATAGAGATGGTTGGTGAACCTGGCTTCAAAGAACACGTAGTTTTCACTCGAATAGTCGAGGCCGGGGTCCATCGCCATCACAAAGCCCAGCGGAGTTCCGTCCCCATTCTCGGCAATCAGCGCTAGGGAACACATCGCGAGCAAGGCGAGCATCTCGTCGCTGGTTACGATCGGTACCGCGGGGTACCCAGAGTTGTTGATGGCAACGAGCGCATCAACGTCGTCTTCTGTGCACAGCCTGATTGTGGTCACCGAAGTATTCTCTCAGGCTCTACCACCCGAGCGTGCCAGGGGCACCCTTAAACGGACCCGTCACTCGGGATGTAATCCACCCGCCATAAAAGTCGCCGTCTTGGGCTTGGACCACTTCGCCGTTGACCGTGCACTTATCTACCCGGCCGGGGTAGAGAGCAATGTGGTCCAGTAACTCCGAGTACCCGGGGCTTGGATCCGGGTACCACCACACCGCGCGCAGAAGACGGCTATCCCCCACCACCAAGTCCGCATAGGCGGCCAGCCCTTTGAACTCACAGAAGGTTGTGCCCTCCACCGGCGTCAGAACGCTCAGATCAACATCACCCCGTGGCAAGTAGTAGGTGGGCGGGTGCGACGTCTCGAGGATTCGCAATGGCGAAGTCGTATCAACAATCACCTGGCCCTGGTGAGTGACCACAACGTGGTCGCTGCTGTGCTCCAGTCGTGGTGGCCTGGGGTAATCCCATACCGACTCCGTAGCTGACATCGTTCCCCCTGGTAGCAGTATCTCTCGGTGTGAGGCTAACGGGCGGAAGCTGGGGAATATCTCCTCCAGATTTTCGCTAGGTGGATAGCTTCTTTCGCGCTACGCTGGGGCCTGTCGTATTGAGCCGACAATTCTTATCCACAATTTTCGGATTGCGGTGTGCTCGCGTGAGTGTGGGGTTGGCGGTAGTTTCGACCGTTGGTTTCGAACGTCGAACCTACGCACCACAGCACCACAGAAAAGAGATACACAATGGCAACCGGAATCGTTAAATGGTTCAACGGTGACAAGGGCTACGGCTTCATCACTCCTGATGACGGCTCGGCCGACGTCTTCGCGCACTTCTCCGCAATCCAGAGCAGCGGCTACCGCTCTCTCGAGGAGAACCAGCGCGTGGAGTTCGACATCACCTCGGGCCAGAAAGGCCCTCAGGCGGAGAACATCCGTCCTCTCTAGGCTTTTCTAACATCGCCTTAGGGCTGTGGGGTCATCCGTTTCGGATGGCCCCACAGTCGTTTTGCGCTGTGTTTAGATTGTCGGGATGAAGCCGATCACACGCGACCAGATTGTTGCAAGCTTTGTGAACATGTCCGAGGCGGACCTGAGAGTCATGAGCTTCCCTGGCCTGCACGAGACACTGTGGGACGAGCGCGAGTTCCTGGGATGGCGCGATGCGCATCATCCCACCAAGGGCTACATGGTGTTCTGGGTGGGCGATGATGCCAGAGGGCTGATGGTCAGAAGCGCTGAGAGTTCGATGCCAGCGGGGCGATCCGCGCTGTGCTCGCTCTGTCACACTCAACAGCCCGCTCCGCAGGTCAGCCTGTTCGTGGCGCCAAAGACTGGCGAGGAGGGCGCTAGAGGCAACACCGTGGGGACCTATCTCTGCGCCGATTTATCCTGTTCGGCAATGATTCGCATGGCGCTGGGTGTTCACGGTGCCACACGAGCAGAAGAGATGTTGGCAACCACGAGCGACAATATCCGCCAACGCCTCTGGAACTTTTCGAGGCGAGTTATGACAGAAAACGCTACTTAGCGCCGGCGACCCATGATGACCATCGGGATAGCAAAAGCAAAGGTTGCCGTGAGGATACCGGCAGTGAACAGCCAGGGGGCAAAGACCTCGGGGACCACAAACGCGTAGGTGAACATGGGGAAACTAGCCAGAAACATAAGGGATGCTAGGACGACAACAAACACGTTCATAATGGCTCTAGTATTCCACACCCTAAGGCAAACCCGATGACGAGACTCGATGACAGACGTCGCCTGATCATTCGGCGCATTCGCATAACCGGGTGGACTTGCCTGAGCTCACTCTTGGTGACCATCGTGAGCTTCCTCACCTGGTTCCACATCGTGTTTGCAGCGGAACGCGAGGCCACCCTCGAGGTTTTCCGTGACGATCGGCTTCAGGTCAGCGAGGTTGCGGGATCCATAGTCATGGAGCCAATCGAGGGGGCGAGCAGCACGGGAATTCTCTATTTCCCAGGGGCGCGAGTAAATCCCTACAGCTACCTCCACCCGCTCTCCGAAGTCGCAGCCTCTGGCACCACGGTCGTCATTATGGACCCGCTGATGAACATGGCTCTCCTTGATGGCAGAAGTCTCGACGAATTAGCTCTCGCTGCCCCGGACATCAGTGACTGGGTGCTCTCTGGTCATTCCCTCGGCGGAGTGCGTGCCTGCATGCTTGCTGATGACCCGGCCGTTATCGGGTTAATGCTGATGGGCAGTTACTGTGCGACGGATGTTTCATCCTTGGAGATTCCAGTGTTTCAAGTTCTCGCCAGCAATGACGGGCTCATTGACGCTAAAGCGGTGGCCGCCTCATCCACCCGGGTTCCCGACTCAACACACATCATCACCCTCGAGGGCGCCAACCACGCCTCGTTTGGAACCTATGGGTCACAGCCAGGCGATGGAATCGCCACGCTCACCCGCGCGGAGGTGCGCGACGCGCTGACCGCCGTGTTTCAGGACCTTCTCGCTGGCGATTAGCCCAGTGAGTGAGCTCGTTCGACGACGAGCTCGCGGACCCGCGCAGCATCAGCCTGGCCACCCATGGCTTTCATAACGGCTCCAATGACGGCTCCGGCAGCCTGCACCTTGCCATCGCGGATTTTCTCAAGAACATCGGGCTGCGACAACAGCGCCTCATCGATGGCGGCGGTCAGGGCGCCGTCATCGGAGACAACCTCGAGCCCCTTCGCCGCGACAATCTCCTCCGGGCTACCGCCACCATCAACCATCTCGGCAAGCACTGTCCGGGCGAGCTTGTCCGTGAGCCGACCATCGTCAACGAGCGCCTGCAAAGCTCTAATGTCCTCAGGGGCGGCAAGGCTGCCTGCGTCAACCCCTCGCTCATTAGCAATTCTGCTGAGCTCCCCCATCCACCACTTCCGTGCCGCAGCTGGCTCGACGCCGGCGGCGACAGTGGTGGCCACCTCGCCCATCAAGCCCGCGTTCACAATGGCCTGGAAATCGATGTCGCTAAAGCCCCACTCCGCCCTGAACCTGCGCCGCATCTCGACGGGCTGCTCCGGCAGGGCTGCCCGAAGCTCGGCGACAAGTTCCGCGGAGGCGTGCACCGGCAACAAATCGGGCTCAGGGAAATAGCGGTAGTCATCCGCATCGCTCTTGGGCCGACCAGGCGATGTCACACCGGTGTCTTCATGCCAGTGCCTGGTCTCCTGAGTGATGGTGCCGCCAGCGGCCAAGATGGCCGCCTGGCGCTGAATCTCATAGGTCACAGCGCGCTCGATTGAGCGCAGCGAGTTGACGTTCTTGGTTTCCGTGCGGGTGCCATAGGCCTTCTGGCCACGCGGGCGCAACGAGACGTTGGCGTCGCAGCGCAGGTTGCCACGCTCCATGCGAGCGTGAGAAATTCCGAGATTACGGACCATGTCCCGAATCGTGGAGACATAGGCGCGTCCCAGTTCACCGGCTTTGTGATCCATTCCCTCAATGGTTTTGGTCACAATCTCCACCAGGGGCACTCCCGCGCGGTTGTAGTCAACGAGAGAGTATTCAGCCCCCTGGATGCGCCCGGTGGCACCCCCGACGTGGGTGAGCTTGCCTGCGTCTTCCTCCATATGTGCTCTCTCAATGGGGACTTCCACGAGTGTGCCATCATCGAGCTCGACAGAAACAGACCCCTCAAAAGCAATGGGTTCGTCGTATTGGCTGATCTGGTAGTTCTTCGCGAGATCGGGATAGAAGTAGTTTTTGCGGGAGAAGCGCGACACCGGCGCAATCTGGCACCCCAACGCCAAGCCCAAACTGACGCTGTAGCGCACTGCGGTGCCATTGACTACCGGCAAGCTACCGGGCAAGCCCAAGCACAAAGGCGTAATCAGGGTGTTCGGCTCCACCTGGGCATCGTCCAAAGCCGCCGGGTTCGGCGCATTGGAAAACATTTTGGTCTCGGTCGAGAGTTCAACGTGGACCTCGAAACCAAGGACCGGTTCAAACAGCTCCAGGGCTTTATCAAGGTCCATCAGCGCGTCCTTGGCCATGGCTTAGACCACCTCCGGAAGGTTTTCATAGACCAGGGAACCATCGCGCTCGCGGAACAGTCGCTCGAGTGCACTGCCCCAACGATAGAGGCGGTGGTCTTCATAGGCCGGGGCCATGAGCTGAAGCCCAACGGGCAAACCATCCTCGGGTGCTAAGCCCATGGGCAAAGACATCCCCGGGATGCCGGCAAGATTCACGGGGATTGTGGTCAGGTCACCCGCCCACATCGCCAAGGGGTCATCAAGTTTCTCGCCCAGGGGAAACGCGGTGGTGGGTGCTGAGGGTGAGATGAGCAGGTCGACACGGGCAAAGGCGCTGGTGAAGTCCTGTTGAATCAGGGTCCGCACTTTTTGGGCGCTGCCATAGTAGGCATCGTAGTAGCCAGCGCTCAGAGCATAAGTGCCAAGAATGATGCGCCGTTTGACTTCATCACCAAACCCCCGATCTCTCGTCGCTGACATGACGTCCTCCACGGTCGGGTTCCCCTCCGGGGTAACTCGAAGGCCAAAACGTACGGAATCAAACTTGGCCAAATTACTCGAGGCCTCCGCCGGCAAAATCAAGTAGTACGCGGCGACCGCATACTCGAAATGTGGCGCGTCAATCTCCACCACCTCGGCCCCCTGCGCAGTCATCAACGCAACTGCCTCATCGAAGCGTTGTTTCACACCGGCTTGGATGCCCTCGGTTTGCAGTTGCTTGACGACCCCAACCCGAAGGCCAGAGAGGTCGGCCAGGTTAGCCCCCTCATCGGCCTCGGCAGTCATGTGTGCCCAGGGGGTCGGGATACTCGTTGAATCCTGGGGATCGTGTCCGGCAATCACGTCGTGAAGGAGAGCCGTGTCTCGCACGGTGCGCGTCACAGGTCCCACCTGGTCCAAGGACGAGGCGAGAGCGATGACACCGTAGCGGCTAACGCCGCCATAGGTGGGCTTTACCCCCACAGTGCCCGTGAACGCTGCAGGTTGGCGAATAGAGCCCCCGGTGTCGCTACCAATCGCGAGGGGGGCCTGGAATGCTGCCACCGCGGCTGCCGATCCTCCACCCGAGCCACCTGGCGCACGCGTTAAGTCCCAGGGGTTCTTGGTCACGTGGTATCCCGAATGTTCCGTCGACGACCCCATCGCGAACTCATCCATGTTGGTTTTCCCTAGAAAGACCGTGTCGGCGGCCCTCAATTTTGCGACAACTGTGGCGTCGTAGGGAGGTAGCCAGCCCTCCAGGATGCGCGAACCCGCAGTCGTCACCATGTCCGACGTGCAGAGGACGTCTTTGATGGCAATGGGCACGCCGGCGAGAGCCGATAGTTTCTCCCCCGCAGCACGTTTCTTGTCCACGCCGCGCGCGGTAGCCAGAGCGTCCTCAGCTCGCGCAAGAAAAGACCCGACCAGGTGGTCAGTGGCGTCAATGCGATCCAGGTGTGCCTGGGTGGCCTCGACGCTACTGAGCTCTGTGGAGGCAAGAGCGTGCGCGAGTTGGCTAGCGCTCCAGCGCGTGATATCGCTCACGCTTGCTCCCCGAGGATTGCGGTCACTCGGAAACGCGAACCGTCGTGGTCAGGGGCTCCAGCCAGCGCTTGGGCTGTGCTGAGGGTGTGGCCAACAACGTCGTCACGGAAAACATTGCCCAAAGGAACAGGGTGGGACGTGGGAAGCACGTCATCCAGAGCAACCCTGGAGATTTTTTCTACCGAGTCCACAATTGCAGAGAGCTCGCCAGCTAAGCGCGACACCTCTTCCTCGCTGAGAGCAATGCGAGCGAGTTCCGCCAAATGGCGAACGGTCTCTGGCGTCATGTCTGACATGAATCTCCTTGGTCGACTCCCCAGTCTAAAGCTCTAGAACAGAAAGACCTTCTCTCAGCAGGAGTTCGAACTTTTCCGCTTCGAGAATAGGGACTCCCAATGCCTCGGCGCTCGCGCGCTTGCTGCCAGCGCCCTCCCCGGCAACCACCACAGTGGTCTTTGTGCTCACACTGGACGAGGGTTTGCCGCCGGCTGCAATGACTGCTTCTTCGGCGCCATCGCGCGAGTAGCCGGGGATTGAGCCGGTGACCACCACAATTGCGCCACGCAGCGGTTGGTCACCAGAGGAAACCGGTGCGGGTGAATCTGCAAAGGACACCCCGCAAGCTCTCCACCGATCGATGATCTCTCGGTGCCAATCGACTCGCAACCACTCCATGATGGAGACCGCGATGGTCTCGCCCACACCGTCAACCTCGGAGAGCTCTTCCAGAGACGCCGCCTCTATTCCCTCGAGTGAGCCAAAGTGCGAGGCGAGTGCGCGCGCTGCCACTGGGCCGACATGACGGATGTTGAGGGCCACCAGGAAACGCCACAAAGGTTGGGTTTTGGCCTTGTCCCGTTGCGCAATCAGCTCGAAGGCCGCTTTGGAGGGAACCCACTCCTCATCGCCCGCAAACACAGGGGATTGCGGGTCGTAAGCAGGGTCGCTCTTCTGTCGCTTACGCCGAAACGGCGTCTGTCTCACGGGTTCCTGGGTGAGAGGGTCGCGCTTTGGCTCTCCGGTGTCGGCATCCCGCACGTCGACCACAATCGGGAAGAGCTCCTCCACCGACAACTCGAACAATCGTGCCTCGGTGCGAAGGGGCGCAATCGTGGGCTCCACGGGTTGGGTGAGCGCAAAAGCGCTCACTTCGCCCAGGCCCTCAATATCAAGACCACCACGGCTACCAATGTGTTCAACCCGTCCGCGGACTTGAGCAGGACAGTCCTTAGCGTTTGGGCATCGAAGATCGATATCGCCGCTCTTGGCAGCAGCCAGTGTTGCCCCACAATCGGGACACTGTGTCGGCATCACAAATTCACGCTGGGTTCCATCGCGCGCCTCGACCACGGGACCCAGAATTTCAGGAATCACATCACCGGCCTTGCGAATCACGACCGTGTCACCAATCAAGACGGCTTTCGCCCTCACCACGTCCTGGTTGTGAAGGGTGGCGCGCTCCACTTCACTTCCGGCAACCCGCACCGGCTCAAGGACCGCGTAGGGGGTTGCGCGCCCCGTGCGTCCAACACTGACAACGATGTCGAGAAGCTTTGTGGTGACCTGTTCGGGCGGGTATTTGTAGGCAATCGCCCAGCGCGGTGCGCGGGAGGTCTCCCCCAGTTCCCGCTGGAGAGCGAACTGGTCGACCTTGACCACCACGCCATCAATTTCGTGAACCACGCTGTGGCGGTGGGCGGCGTAGTGGGCAATGAACTCATGAACCCCTTCGTTGGAATCCACAACTGTGGCAGCGGTGGAAACGGGTAACCCCCAGGTGCGCAGCAGCTCATAAACCCCACTCTGGGTCGTCACCGGGGGACTATCCCAAGCGCCAATCCCGTGGACAATCATGGAGAGATCGGCGAGGCGCTCGCGCATCAAGCTCAACTGGACGTCTTTTTTGCCCTCACTCTTCTGGCGCAGCGTGCCAGAAGCGGCATTGCGGGGATTGGCGAACACCTTCTCCCCGGCGGCGCTTTGTCGGGCATTGAGGGACTCAAAAGCGTCAATGGGGAAAAACACTTCACCCCGGACTTCGACCAGCTCCGGGTGACCAACCCCGTCCAACACTCGGGGAATACCCGGCACCAAGAGAGCGTTGTCCGTGACGTCTTCCCCGGTGACCCCATCACCCCGCGTGGCAGCGGACACGAGTCTGCCCTGCTGGTATCGCAGATTCAGTGCTAGCCCATCAATCTTCAGTTCACACAGGAACTGCGCCTGCGGAAAAGACGCGATTATCTTCGAAGCCCAGAGCGCCATTTCCTCGTCGTCGAAGACATTGTCAAGGCTGAACATTCGCTGCGCGTGAACAACCGGGGAAAACAGCTCTCCGCGACCAAAGCCCACGGCTTGGGTCGGGGAGTCTGCCCCCTGAAGCTCTGGATACGCTCGCTCGATGGCTTCGAGCTCGCGCATGAGCTCGTCATACTGGGCATCCGAAACAAGTAGCGCATCCTTGCGGTAATAGGCATCCTGAAGATCAAGAATCGCGGCGGTGAGTTCAGTTGCGCGGGACCGTGCTTGATCGAAATTCACTCCCCCAGTCTAGGCAGGACCACCGAGGCGTGGGCGGGTCGATTAAACGGGCTGCCCCTCCGCGAGACCGGTGCGAAGCGCCGGAGGCAAGTGTCCCAAATCATTGTGGGTCAGCAAAACCGGTGGCTTGGCCGTGCGGACCCTAATGATGGTCAAACCACAGTTTGCCTGGTTGATTCCAAGCCATCGCCAGGCGCTGGCCCCAAAAACTTCGCGCACGAACCAGGCGATGACAAAGTTGTGGGTTATCAGCAAGTCGTGGCGGTCATCCCGAGAGGGGGCAAGCCATTCAGCCGTGGCATCAGCCATCTGGGCTTCGCCGGCGACTAGTTGTTCCTCCGAGATAGAGCCATAGAAGGGCTCAAACACGGAGGGCATATCGGGAGTGGGTCCCGCGGGAATGCAGTCCATCAGCAGCGCATTGGGCTCAGCCTCTGCCATGCCCAAACGCTCGGTGATCACACTGGCCGTCTCGATTGCCCTCTGGAGCGGAGATGTATGGGCGGCATCAAATTGGATTGCGGAGAGGCGGTCAGCCAGGTGGACCGCTTGAGCCCGTCCGCGTTCGCTCAGTGGCCCATCCGGCAGGCCAAATTCGGCATCAACTTGCTCACCGTGACGAACAAGGTAGACATACCTAGACACACGAACTCCTGACAACTGCTTGTGGCCCCACCGTAACGACCACAGATGGCCGAGGATTAGCGCCCGGGTTAAGCGGAGATGTTTCCCGCGGCAACAACCCCATCCACTATGTCATCTTTCACTGCACCCACGACAACAGCACTCAGCGGACTGTTCACAAGGTGACGGGCGAGGGCTTGAACATCGTCAGTGCTGACACGCGCGAGCCGTGCCAAGCCCTCCTCGCGGTCGACGTACTCACCGGTAGTCAGCTCAGAGCGCCCCAGTCGCATCATTCGGGTTTCCATGCTCTCCAAAGCCAGAGCGGACGAGCCTGAGAGGTTACCAATCGTGCGCAGTCTTTCGTCCTCAGTAATGCCCGACTGTGCGAGTGCTACGAGCTCGTCACGAAGAAGCTCAGCCACGAGCTTGGCGTTTGAGGGCGAGGTGCCAGCAGCCATTCCAAACATTCCGGCATCGGCATAGCTACTCGCAAAGGCATACACCGAGTAGGCAAGCCCGCGCTTCTCTCGAATTTCTTGGAACAATCGTGACGACATACCCCCACCGAGGCATGAGCTCAGGACCGACATCACGTGGCGGCGCTCGTCCGTGGCTCGAAGACCCGGCGTGGCCAGGGCGACCACAGCCTGCTCGAGGGGCCTCGTGATGACCCGGGAGCGAGGAGTGTCAGCAACCGCAACGCCGTCCACCGCTCGCCTCGCTGCGGGTGCAGAGGCGTCTGCGAGATTCCATCCCGAGCGCCCCAGAGCAGACAGGACACGCGCCACAATATCGGCGTGCTTGAGAGAGCCGGCAGCGCTCACCACGAGTTCGTGCGCTCGGTAGTAGGTGTCATAGTGGCGGAGCACCGACGCACGCTCCGAGGCCTTGATCGTCTCGGG
>CAEZTM010000008.1_pt1 | contig 28515 bp, 23 predicted proteins | sample 7264211 | NCBI WGS metagenome assembly CAEZTM01 (sample SAMEA6813804, study PRJEB35770) | uncultured Actinomycetes bacterium | biome: Freshwater; feature: Freshwater reservoir; material: water | place: Czech Republic | collected 2017-08-18 | depth 0.5m m | reverse complement strand
GTTCCGCTGGCTGGCCCTTCCAGTACGATAGCCAGCACCGCCTGGCTCGGTCCTGGTGCCAACACCTCCATCAACTTTCTCGCCACAGGGCAGGGCAGTGGTCTAGCGCGGGAGGAATTCACCGTCGTCGGCGGCTATCTCATCGCGCCAGCAGCCGGGCGGCCGGACCCCGGAACAGCTCAAGCAATTGCCTTGAATCTGGCCTCGGCACGCGGCTGGGATGACAATGAGTTCAGCTGTTTGGTCGCGCTGTGGTCTAAGGAATCTGGCTGGAATCATTTCGCGATGAACCCCAGCTCGGGCGCTTACGGTATTCCCCAGGCGTTGCCTGGAGAAAAGATGGCGAGTGCGGGTGCCGACTGGACCACTAACCCAGAAACTCAAATCGTCTGGGGTCTTGGCTACATTGAAGCCCGCTATGGCAGCCCCTGCACAGCCTGGGGGCACTCGCAACAGAAGAACTGGTACTAGGCCTTCCCATGCCTCGGAGTAATCGACCGCGCGGTGGTAAGCGAGAAGACCCAGAACCCCTGAATATTGATCGTCTGAAGACCGGCTTTCGTCGGACTGAAACCAAGCGGGGATATACCTACGTCGTCCAACCCATTAGTGCCGATAAAGCCCTCAAGGTCTATACCTGTCCGGGATGCAACTTGAGTGTTGAGGTCGGTGTCTCCCATCTCGTTGCGTGGCGAAGCGATGGAATCATGGGTGAACACAACGACGTGTCCGAACGTCGTCATTGGCATCAGCACTGCTGGAGAATTGCGTGACCGGTCTCATCACATCGACAACGGTTTTGCCCGCAACACGACGGGACATTACTCTCGAGACCTCCGATGGGCTCACCCTGGTCGGGGAGCTCTCCCTTCCGCTGACGGGGACACCCGTCGCGACGGCAGTGTTTTTCCACCCCCTTCCCACGGCCGGTGGTTTCATGGACTCCCATGTCATCAGGAAGGCGGCGTGGCGGCTGCCCGCTCTCGCGCAGCTCGCTGTGGTGCGCTTCAATTTTCGCGGTGTAAGTTCACCACGCGGGATATCAGAGGGGCAGTTCGGCCACGGTGATGATGAACGCCTGGACCTGGAGGCCGCCTTGGCCTTTGTTGCCAGTGAGCGGCTACCGAAACCCTGGCTGATTGGCTGGTCGTTTGGGACCGAAGTAATTCTGAAGCACGCCCGCAATCACGTGAGTGAGATCGCGGGAGTCCTTTTGCTCTCACCCCCCCTGCATCGAACGACCGATGAGGAGTTAGCCAGGTGGGCTGATGTCGCGATTCCTGTCGTGGCGGTGGTGCCGGAGTTCGATGACTACCTGACACCGAGCGAAGCCACCGCGCGCTTTGCAATTGCGCCCAGTGTCGCGATTGTTCCAGGTGATGGTGCAAAGCACCTGTGGGTAGGGGAGAAATACACCTATTTCGTGCTGAACGAGATTACGAAGCGGCTGAATCCGGCTGCTTCGCCACTTTCCGAGAGTTGGCCTGCCTAGCAGGACCACTGCGCACGGACTTCTGGGGCTTAGTGACCGCGAGGGCTTCGCCGACAACAGTGCGAAGAGATTCGATGTAGTCGGCGATGGTGTCCCGCTCGGCACGCAGTTCAACAAGCCGGCGCTCGGCGGCAGCCACACGGTTGGTTGCCTCCTCCTCAGCCTCGAGGATGAGGAGGGCCGCGCGCGCTTCGGCTGCAGCGATGGTCTCTCGCGCAGCTTTTTCTGCGCTGTCCTTACCGGTTCGGTTGGCCTCGTCGATGGCGGCAATCAGTTTTTCGTGCTCCTTACGCAGGCCAGCCAGGCGATCCTTAGTTTCGTTCAGCTGACTTTCGGCCTCCTGGAGGAAACGGTTGTTGAGCTCGACTGCTTTCTGGTGGGTCTCGAGCAGTTCGCGCTCAGCCTCTGCGCGACGGCCTGCAAGCTCGGCGTCCAAATCCGATCGTGCCTGCTCAGCAGCACGAGCAAGCTCACCAGCCAGGTTTTCGTTCTCGACGGCCAGGCGAGTGGTGGTCTCGGCAACCTCGTGTTCGATGGTGGTCTTGAGTAGGGCCGCTTCTTCCTTGATTTTGCGCAGAGTGAGTTCGTGGCTAGCCCGCTCAACCCGTATTTCCTTGGCGAGAGTGGACGCCGTGGCTCGCGCCTTGTTGAGTTCGCGGCCGGCAACAACCTTCTGCTCAGATATTTCACGCAGTGCCTCTGCGCGCAACGCAGCCGTTTCTCTCTTCGCACTTGCGCGCAGCTTCGCTGACTCGGTTGCGACGGCCCCGCGGATGGCGGCGGCCTCATCAATTGCTTGGGCTCGAAGCCGTTCGGCTTCAGCGGTTATCTCGGCGATTGTTGCCTCAGCTTTCGCCTTAGCGCCGTCCAGTGTGTTCGTTGCGGCGTTCGTCGCGTCGGCAATGATTCTCTGGGCTTCGCGCTCGGCAGCGTCGGTCATTTCGGTGGCGTCGAGTTTCGCCTTGGCAGTAATGCGCTCGGCGTCAATGTCTGCCTGGCCAATGAGGCGGGTGGACTGTTCCTCGGCAATGCGCAGGACTGCTTCAAGGCGCCCGCCAAGACCCGAATACGTGGGGGAGGCTGCTTCTCCCCCACTGGCCTGAAGGGCAGCCAGGCTCGCGGTGGCAACCTTGAGTTCTTCGAGCGCGTTCTGGCGGTCCTTAGCGCTCCGGATTAACTCGGTCCGCAGTTCACTGATGACCTGGTCAACTTCGCTGCGCCTGTAGCCTCGAAGTTCAGTCTGGAACTCGGAGTCTTCTAATGCCATGAGCCAGTGTCCCCCGATACAGTCGTGTAGAGCTCACACAGTCTAACCGGAGTCCTCCAGCGGAAACCAAATGCCAATCGGCTACCCTGGAGAGTCGCGGCCACGAGCCACGTTGTGAGTAGGAGGATGAAGAGTGCGGGTCATTGTTGCCATCGTGTTGCTCTCCGTCTCTGTAATCACTCTCGGGTTTGGTATCGCACAGCGCACGGCCTTGGGTGATAACTCGCTGATCGATCGCCCTGTTGTGATGGACACCACGGCGCCGGCAACAATCATTCACGGCACTGATTTGGCCGCCTACCCCGGTCGCGTGACACTCTCGGTTGGGGGTAGCGTCAGCGCTCGAGTTCGGACCGGAGATGATGTCGCCGTCGTGACCTCGGAGCGCGTCTTTATTGCCTACGGCCGAACAGTTGATGTGATGGCGTGGTTGTCGCCCGGACGGCACACGCAATTGCTATTTGATCCACTGGCGGATGGATTCATTGTGTTGCCCCGTGCTGGCCAGGATTTGACTTTGCCGGATCCCGTGGGGTCTGACCTCTGGTTCCAGGAGTACTCGGAAGATGGTCAGATTAGCGTCTCGTTCTCGATTCCCGAGGACGTGAGCGTTCTGATCATGAGCGATGGGACGCTTCCCGCACCCCCGAACATCACCGTGTCATGGCCGCTGGTGACCGATTCGCTGGTTTCGCTGGCACTGATTGCGGTGGGTATTGGGTCGATGGTTGCGGGCTTCGTCATCATGCTTATCCACTACCTGGTCTGGCGAAAAAACCGCGGACCCCGTCGCAGGATGACCAAGCGCCCCCAGGCGCCCCGAGGTTCTTACCGTCATCCGCGGCGCTCTGCTGGCCAACCTCGTGGTCGCCGGTCGGCGCGCTTTGTTGCGTTGCCTTTGGCTGGGGCAGTTTTGTGGGGTGCGACGGCATGCGTCCCAGAGCCCGCTCAGGTCGAGGTCGAAGAGACGGAAAGCCAAATACAGGCCCCCCTGGTGGTTCCTTATCCGGCAGTCACCGAGCTGCAGTTCTCGAGCATCATGGCCAAAATCGCCGCCCAGATTCAGGCAGCGGACGAGGAACTTGCGGTTAACCTTTTGGCCGACCGCGTGGGAGAACCTACTCTCGCCGCCCGGCGTGCTGCCTACATCATCAAGCGTGCAGACCCGACGTCGGGTACTCTGACGCCGATCTTGGCCTCACCCATTCGCCTTGTTTTGCCGCAACAGACCTCCACTTGGCCGCGGAGTGTTTTCGGGATTATTCAAGATGAGGATGATCTGGAATCACCCTCTGTTGGAGTGGTGCTGTCTCAGGAAAGTCCACGCTCGGATTACCGCTTGAGCTATGCCCTTGTGTTGGCCCCCCAGGTGCAGATTCCAAATCTCCCCTCGGCCAGCTTGGGATCAGCCAGGCTGTCGCCCGACTCCAAGTTGATTCGTCTGTCGCCGATTGAGGTGGCCGAGCAGTACGCCGATGTGATTAACCAGGGGACCGCGAGTCCGCATTCCCCCGGCTTTGCCCTAGCCACGGACCGCTTGTTTATTCAGTTGGGTCCCGAGGCGGCAGCGTTGCGGCAAGAGTCCTTCGGCAACACGGTCGATGTGGACTGGGAGACCACGCCCACAGAGAACGAAGTCGTCGCCTTCGCGACCGCCGATGGTGGCGCCCTGGTGATGGCCACGCTCCAGGAAATCGAAACCGTAACCCCCTCGCAGACGGGTGCTTCGGTTAACTCAAGCATTGCGGTGCGGGCGCTCACGTCTCTTTCACAATCCACACGCGGGTTCGAAGTATCGTCCAATATCCAAGTACTTTGGTATGTGCCACCGGTTGGCTCAGATGAGGGTATCCGCGTCCTGGGCTACACCTACAGTCTTGTGGGAGCAAAGGAAGTTGACAGTGAGTAGTCCACTGGTCGGACCCGCCCTGCACGGGGCCCTTGATCTTTCCGGTTTGGTGCGCAAACACGCCACCCAAGCCCCCTCTGGTGCTCCGGCGAGTCCTCTGGTCCGGGACGTGGACGACGTCACCATTGGTGAGCTAGTCGAGCTCTCCAAGCGCGTTCCCGTAATTCTCGAGGTTTATGGCGGTGAACTGGCCCCCGCACTCGGGCCGCTGATTGAGTCCTACGCGGGAGCTTTTGTGCTTGGCACAGTGCGCGGTGAAAACGCGCCAGAGCTGGTTAAGGCGCTGGGTGTTCAAGGAATCCCCACCGTGGTTGCTCTTGTGGCGGGTCAGCCGGTCCCGCTGTTCCAGGGCATCCCACCCGAGCCGGACATCAAGGCCGTTCTCGAGCAGGTCCTCGCTCTCGCGGCTAAGGGTGGCGTGACCGACAGGGTCACCCCACCAACCGCTGAGGCAGCGGAGCCGGTGGAAGAGCCTCTGCCCCCGCTTCACCAAGAGGCCTATGACGCGCTTAGTCGCAATGACATCGCGGGAGCGAAAGCCGCGTTCCAGAAGGCCCTGGCTCAGACCCCGGCCGATTCCGAGGCTGAGGCCGGCCTGGCTCAGGTGGAGTTGCTGGAACGAGTCAGCGGGCTCGACGCGGACCGGGCCAGGGAAGAAGCGGCCGAGAAGCCTAAAGATCTGGCAGCGGCCTTGGCCGTTGCTGATATCGAGATCTCGGGTGGTCGCGTGGAGGAGGCGTGCGAGCGGCTGCTCGCGCTGTATTCAGAGTCCCCGACCGAAGACAAGGACACCATCCGGAAGCGGCTACTGGCATATTTCATCCTGGCCGGAGCCCCCACTGATGCCGTGAAGCAAGCCCGTAATCGGCTGTCTTCTCTGATGTTCTAGGACCCTTGATGGGCGTTTATCTCGACCACCAGGCCACCAGCCCCATGACCGAAGAGGTCAAGCAGGCTTATCGTGAGGCGCTTGATGTGGTGGGGAATCCTTCGTCGATCCACCAGGCCGGGCAGGGCGCCCGCGCGATCCTCGAGGACGCCAGAGAACGTATCGCTGCCGTTATTGATGCAGAACCCGTAGAGGTTGTTCTTACCTCCGGTGGGACCGAGGCGATTAACACTGTTCTGAAGGGGGCGCTCTGGGCCGCCCGGAAGGTTGACCCTTCTAACCCTGCCGCCATCGTCGCTACCAAGGCTGAGCATCACGCGACTTTGGATGCGCTGAAGTGGCTGGTGTCGTGGGGGGCAACCTGGCTTGCCCCCGATGTGGATGAATTCGGGGTAATGAACACCGCAGAGCTTGGCTTTCTCCTGGAGTCTCACCGAGTTGCTCTGGTAAGCACCCTGGTCGCAAATAACGAGGTGGGCTCCCTCCAGCCCGTTGACGAGATTGTTGAGATCGCTCGAGCGCACCAGGTTGCGACCCACGTGGACGCTGTGGCAGCGCTTGGCTACATACCGGTGAGCTTTAGAGACTTAGGCGTCACGGCAATGAGTATCTCTGCTCACAAGGTCGGCGGACCAGTGGGTGTGGGAGCCCTGGTGCTCTCGAGACATGCGCCCGCGTGGGAAGCCTTGCATCACGGGGGGGAGCAACAGCGCCAGCGCTCAGGAACATTGAATGTAGCGGGCGCACTGGGCTTTGCGGTTGCCCTGGAGGCTAGAGAGGCCAAGCGCCAACAGGGCGCCCGGGCCTTGGCTTTCCTACGTGATCGGTTGATGACGGGTCTGCAGGCACAGGTTCAGGGCATCGTTGTGCGCGGGTCAACCGAGCGTTTACCCGGTAACCTGCACATCACTGTGCCCGGGTGCGAGGGTGATGTGCTGCTCTATCTGCTCGATCAGCACGGTATTCATGTCTCGACCGGTTCAGCCTGCCAGGCCGGCGTTCCCGAGGCATCCCATGTTCTTCTCGCGATGGGCGTGAGTGAGCCAGACGCCCGCGGTGCTCTGCGCTTTAGCCTCAGCTACTCCACCACGGAGGTCGATATTGATCAGGTGATCTCCGTCTTTGCCTCGGTCGTAGAGCGCGCCAGTGCTGCCGGAATGGCAGCACCCGCCTAGGCGCTGGGGATTGTTTTCCGGGCACACAGTGGGGGGTTTATACCTACACTGAGGAACGTGAAAGTTCTAGCAGCGATGAGCGGTGGGGTCGATAGCGCGGTTGCTGCTGCGCGAGCCTTGGAGGCAGGCCACGAGGTGGTCGGCGTTCATTTAGCCCTCGCGCGGATGCCTGGCACACTGCGCACTGGCTCGCGCGGCTGTTGCACGATTGAAGATTCTATGGACGCCAGACGAGTTGCCGACTCATTGGGGATTGCCTTTTACGTATGGGATTTTTCTGAGCGCTTTGCGTCCGATGTGGTTCAAGACTTCATCGATGAGTACCGTGAAGGCCGAACCCCGAACCCCTGCATGCGGTGCAACCAACACATCAAGTTTCAGGCTGTTCTCGAGCGCGCTCTGGCGCTGGGCTTCGACGCCGTAGCGACTGGCCACTACGCCAAGGTCGTTGAGGGACCCCACGGTAAGGAACTTCACCGGGCGGCAGCCTGGGCGAAAGACCAGTCCTATGTCCTTGGCGTGCTGCGCACCGATCAGCTGGAGCACTGCTATTTCCCGCTTGCCGACGCGCCCTCCAAGGACGAGGTTCGGCAGGAGGCCAAGCGCCGTGGGTTTGTGGTGGCGACTAAGCCCGATAGCCACGACATTTGCTTTATTCCCGATGGAGACACCAGGGGATGGCTCGCGGAGCGTGTGGGGTCGGAAACCGGCTCAGTGATTGACCACGAAGGCCAGATCGTTGGTTCCCACGAGGGTGCCCATGCCTACACGGTCGGTCAGCGCAAAGGGCTGCAACTGGGCTTCCCGGCCGCTGATGGCAAACCCCGCTTTGTCTTGGAAGTGCGCCCCACGACCAACGAGGTCATTGTGGGGCCGAAAGAAGCGCTCGCAATCTCTGAGTTGGCTGGATCGATGATGAGTTTTGCCGGTGCGGACCCTGTGGCCTCTGGCCTCGCCGAAGATCGTAGTGGCGATGGCGGTTTCGGATGCTCTGAGTTCGCCTGCCAGGTGCAAGTCCGAGCGCACGCTGACCCAGTGGACGCCCTAGCCAGGGTGGAGGGCGGCGAACTGATTATTCGCGTCACCCAGCCACTCCTCGGCGTTGCGCCCGGCCAAAGCGCCGTGGTGTATGTCGGTGAGCGGGTGCTGGGCCAGTGCACGATTGATCGCACCGTACGCGCCTTCAACACATCGGACCTCGCCCGTGCGTGAGGTCATCATCCTGGGATCCACCGGCTCGATTGGGACTCAGGCCCTTGAGGTGGTCTCCAAAAACCCTGACCTTTTTCGGGTTGTTGGACTTGCTGCTGGGAGCAATCGCGACCTGGCCATGGCTCAAGCGGATGCGCATGGGGTCCCCAGGCAACGAGTGGTCTTTGGGGCTAGTGATGCAGCACGGCTCGTTGGCGATCTGAGAGCCGACGTGGTGCTCAACGGCATCACCGGGTCCGTTGGACTGGCGCCCACCCTGGCAGCACTTCAGTCTGGAGCAACCTTGGCCCTTGCCAATAAAGAAAGCTTGATCGTGGGGGGAGAGCTCGTCACCCGAGCCAAGAAGCGCCCCGATCAGATTGTCCCGGTGGACTCTGAACACTCCGCCTTGGCGCAAGCTCTTCGTGCTGGTGCTGCTGCGGAAGTGGCCTGCCTGGTGGTCACGGCGAGTGGGGGCCCCTTCCGTGGGCGGGAGCGAAGCTCGCTCCTCGATGTCACACCCCAGCAAGCACTCGCTCATCCCACCTGGGACATGGGCGTTGTCGTGACTACAAACTCGGCGACGCTCGTGAACAAAGGGCTCGAGGTGATTGAGGCGCACCTGCTTTTTGATATTCCTTTCGAGCGCATCCAGGTGACCGTTCACCCTCAATCGGTGGTGCACTCGATGGTCGAGTTCAGTGACGGCTCGACGATCGCCCAGTGTTCACCACCCGATATGCGTTTGCCGATTGCCCTTGGCATGAATTGGCCAGACCGGGTGCCAGGCGCCATCCCGGGCGTGGATTGGAGCAAGGCCCACACCTGGACTTTCGAGCCACTCGACAACGAGGCGTTCCCCGCTGTTGAGTTAGCGAAGAGAGTTGGCGCCAGGGGAGTCACTTTCCCGGCAGTGTTCAACGCGGCTAACGAACAGGCAGTGTTTGCGTTCCATCGACGCGAGTTGGGGTTTGTCTCCATCACCGATGTCATCACCGAGGTCGTGGAGGCACACGAGCCCCAGGAGATGTCCCTTGAAGCGGTTCTCGATGCCGAGCGCCACGCTCGTGAACATGCTGATCGGGTGATTGCCCGAATGGCACAGTAGCGCCCTCGCGGGTCATCGTCAGTCCGCCGGGTTAGAGTGTGGCCGTGGAATCTGCGCTGCTCTTTACTCTTGGTGTCCTCGTTGTCTGTGTGGGCTTGATGCTCTCGATTGCTCTTCATGAGTGGGGGCATTTCGCTCCGGCCAAGAAGTTTGGGGTCTACATTTCCCAGTTCATGATTGGGTTTGGGCCCACAGTCTTTTCGAGAAAGAAGGGCGACACCGAGTTTGGACTCAAAGCGATCCCTCTCGGTGGATACGTCGCGATGGCTGGTATGTATGCGCCAAAGACTGCCGGGCAAGCGCCAGAAACGTCCACCACTGGTTTTCTTGACCGGGTCGTCGGAGATGAGTCCCGCCCAGAGGGATTGCCTGATGATGCTGAACTAGCGGCCAGGAGTTTCTATCAACTCCCTCTCTACAAGCGCATCATCATCATGCTCGGTGGACCCGTGATGAACCTGCTCATTGCGATTGTTCTTTATGCGGTGGTGTTGGTGGGCTTCGGTGTTCCGGGCCTCAGCTTGAGAGTGGGCAGTGTCTCCGAGTGCGTTGTTCCCGCGAGTGAATCCCGTAGTGAATGTCTTCCCGGCGATCCCGCCGCACCCGGCGCTGCCGCGGGATTGCTGCCAGGTGATCTCATTGTGTCGATTAACGGCGTTGCCATGGACGAGTGGATTTCCGTGACAGAAGTGATCCGCGCCTCTCCCGGGAATCCCGTGGTGCTCGGTATTGATCGCTCTGGTGAGATCCTGAGTCTCAGGGTGACACCGTTACTGAGCGAACGATACGCCTTTGATGATTCGGGCCAGGTCCTGGTCGATGGCGAGGGCAACCCCGTCATCGAATACGTCGGCTTCGTCGGGATTGGATCCGCCGTTGAGAACCAGTCCCAGCCCATCACAGCTGTCTTGCCGGCCGTGTGGGACAACGTGGTGGGTGTTGTGCGCGTCATCATGACCCTGCCACAGCGCCTTGTCGACGTGGCGGAGGCTGCCTTTGGTCCAGCCGAGCGCGACCCGAATGGCCCACTGAGCGTCGTGGGGGTTGGGCGCATCGCAGGGGAAATCGCATCGGTGGATTCGCTCGCAGTGTCCGACCGAATTGCAAGCCTAGTAGGAATTCTTGCCTCGTTGAACGTGGCACTGTTTGTCTTCAACCTGGTGCCACTGTTGCCCCTTGATGGCGGTCACGTCGCGGTGGGCATTGTCGATGAACTGCGCAGGAAACTGTATCGTCTCCAGGGCAAAGCTGATCCCGGACCGGTTGACGCGAGAAAACTCATTCCCCTAACGCTCGTGGTCATCATCGTGCTCGCGTCGATGAGTGTGTTGCTGATGTATGCCGACATCGTCAACCCCATCAAGCTCTTTTCCTAAACGTGCGCTCGATCCCGCGGAGTCAGTGGAGCTTCAGGCTTTAGGCTTAGTCTGATAATTGGCGCCGCCGAGAGTTGCGCCAAGGAAGGACATCCGTCACGTGCCCGCTGTTAACTTAGGAATGCCGAAGACCCCCGAGGTCCTTGCTCCGCGCCGAATTTCTCGTCAAATCAAGGTTGGCAAAGTCCTCGTGGGAGGTGGCGCTCAGGTGAGCGTGCAGTCGATGACGACCACACAGACCACCGACATCAACGGCACCCTTCAACAAATCGCCGAACTCACTGCAACTGGCTGTGACATCGTGCGGGTCGCGGTGCCCACTCAGGACGACGCCGACGCGCTGGCCATTATCGCCAAGAAGAGCCAGATTCCTGTCATCGCAGACATTCACTTTCAGCCGAAATACGTGTTCCAGGCAATTGATGCGGGGTGTGCCGCGGTTCGTGTGAACCCCGGAAACATCAAGAAGTTTGACGATCGTGTGGGCGAGATTGCAACTGCCGCTAAAGCTGCCGGGGTGAGCCTTCGCATCGGTGTTAACGCGGGATCGCTCGACCCCAGGCTGTTGGAGAAGTACGGCAAACCCACCGCCGAGGCCCTCGTGGAGAGCGCCGTGTGGGAGGCGAGCCTCTTTGAGGAACACGATTTCCACGACTTCAAAATTTCAGTGAAACACAATGACCCCATCGTCATGGTGAAGGCGTATCGCCAGCTTGCGGCGGCCGGGGATTGGCCGCTGCACTTGGGAGTAACAGAAGCCGGTCCAGCGTTCCAGGGCACGATAAAGTCATCAGTCGCTTTTGGGGTTCTGCTCGCTGAGGGCATCGGTGACACCATCCGGGTGTCGCTCTCTGCTCCTCCGGCAGAAGAGGTCAAGGTTGGCTTGAAGATTCTCGAGTCGTTGAACTTGCGCGAGCGCAAACTGGAAATCGTGTCCTGTCCGAGTTGCGGTCGGGCGCAAGTTGATGTGTATACGCTGGCCGAGGATGTCACCAAGGGACTCGAGGGCATGACGGTTCCGCTTCGTGTGGCGGTTATGGGCTGCGTTGTTAATGGTCCGGGTGAAGCCAGGGAAGCGGACCTTGGAGTTGCCAGTGGTAATGGCAAGGGCCAGATTTTTGTCAAGGGTGAGGTCATCAAGACGGTTCCCGAGAGCGAGATTGTGGCGACCCTGATCGAAGAAGCGAATCGTCTCGCGGCCTCGATGCCGGGTGCCCCACAGGGCACGCCAGAAGTCATTACCAGCAGATAGCCCACTAGTCTGGTCGGGTGGTTACCCGTCTGAGCACCCTCTTCGTGCGCACCCTGCGAGAGGATCCTGCTGACGCTGATGTCGCAAGCCACAAGTGGCTTGTGCGCGCTGGATACATCCGTCGACAAGCCCCCGGAATTTTTGCGTGGTTGCCACTCGGTCTGAAGGTTCGTCAGAAGGTAGAGCGCGTTGTTCACGAAGAAATGCAGCGCGCGGGGGCTCAGCAGGTGCACTTCCCCGCGTTGTTGCCGAGGGAGCCTTATGAGGCAACCGGTCGTTGGGACGAGTATGGCGATGGAATCTTCCGCCTGACAGACCGAAAAGGTGCAGATTACCTGCTGGCTCCCACTCACGAAGAGGTATTCACGCTGACAGTGAAGGACCTCTACTCCAGTTATAAAGACTTGCCCTTGGTGATTTATCAAATTCAAGACAAGTACCGCGACGAGGCCAGGCCTCGCGCTGGTCTCTTGCGTGGCCGCGAGTTTTCCATGAAGGACGCCTACTCCTTTGACTACACGGATGAGGGGCTTGAGAAGAGCTACCAGTCGCAAAGGGATGCATACGAGCGCATTTTCCAGCGCCTGGGCTTGGAGTATGTGATTGTGCAGGCCGATGCCGGTGCGATGGGCGGCTCACGCAGTGAAGAATTCTTGCACCCCACCGATGTTGGTGAAGATACCTTCGTTCGCACCGATGGTGGTTACGCAGCCAATGTGGAGGCCTTTAGGGTCACGCCACCGGCAGCGATCGACGCGAGTAAGACACCCGCTCCGGTTCTCTTTGATTCACCTGACACTCCGACCATTGACACCCTTGTGGCGCTTGCCAATGACCGCCACCCGAGAGACTCTGGCGCATGGGGTGCCGCAGACACCCTCAAGAACGTCGTACTTGCTCTCACCGGGCTCGATGGATCACGCGAACTCGTCGTTGTTGGCGTTCCTGGCGATCGTGACGTCGATCTGAAACGAGCCGAGGTCGCCTTCGCGCCCCGCGCTGTCGAAGCTGCCACCGAGGAGGATTTCGCCAAGCACAAAGGCCTCGTGAAGGGATATATCGGGCCGTGGTCTTCCGCGGGACCTGTCCTGGGGGAGAAGTCCTCGACCGGGATTGCCTTTATGGTGGACCCTCGCGTGGTGGCGGGGACCGCCTGGGTCACCGGAGCAAACGAACACGAAAAGCATGTGTTCAACCTGGTGTGTGGCAGAGACTTCACTCCCGATGGCGTCGTTGATATCGCGGAAGTGCGCGCAGGAGACCTTGCCCCCGATGGATCAGGCCCGATTGTTGCCGCGAGGGGCATGGAAATTGGTCACGTGTTCCAGCTAGGGCGCAAATATGCGGAGGCTCTTGGCCTTCAGGTGCTCGATGAGAACGGCAAGCTCGTCACCGTCACCATGGGTTCCTACGGTATCGGTGTCACGAGGCTGGTCGCGGTCCTCGCCGAGGGTAACCACGACGACAAGGGATTGATCTGGCCAGAGGTCATTTCGCCCTTTGACGTCCACATTGTCGCTGCCGGTAAGGATGAGATTGTCTTTGACGTCGCAGAGAAGTTGTCTGCTGACTTGGAGGCTGCTGGCCAGGACGTGCTCTATGACGACCGTCCCAAGCTTTCTCCGGGTGTTAAGTTCGCAGACGCAGAAATTCTCGGTGTTCCCCACATCATCATCGTTGGCCGGGGAGCCGCCGAGGGTCAGGTCGAGTACTGGAACCGCCGGACTGGGGAAAAGTCCGAAATTTCCCTTGAGCAAGTTCCCTCGGTCCTCGCTCGCTAGCTGCGAGAGGGGTGCCGGTAGCTGTTTTCAGGCTCCGCTTGTACCCTGGGGGAGAAGCGTCTAGGGTTTCACACACAATCGAACAGGAGGGGCCCTCATGGATATTGACCTGAGCGTGCTCAAGCTCATGGAGTCCGAGCGAGAGATCCCCTTTGATGAACTCGTGATTATCATCGAGCAGGCGATTCTGACCGCCTACGAAAAACACACGGGGGTAGCGGATTTCCGTGGCAACCGAGTTGACCCCAACGCGCCGCGCGCACGGGTCGAACTCGACCGAAAGACTGGCCACGTCGTCATTTACACGCCGATTCTCAACGATGAGGGTGAAAAAACCGGCGAAGAGGTCGATAGCCCCGAGGATTTCGGTCGCATTGCTGCTCACGCAGCCAAACAGGTCATCAATCAGCGCTTACGGGACATTGGTGACGACCGAATTCTTGGCGAATATCGGGGCAAAGACGGCGATATCGTCTCGGGAATTGTGGCGCAGGGGCCAAACCCTCGCATGATTCACATCAACCTTGGTGAAGTGGAAGCAATCCTTCCCCCCGAGGAGCAGGTTCCGGGTGAGGTGTATGAACATGGCTCGCGCTTGCGGGTCTATGTCACCAAGGTCGAAAAAGGCCTGAAGGGCCCCTCCATCACGGTGAGTAGGACCCACCCGGGTCTGGTGCGGCGTTTGTTTGCCCTTGAGGTGCCAGAGATTCACAAAGGCTCGGTGGAAATCACCTCCGTGGCCAGAGAAGCCGGCCACCGAACTAAAATCGCGGTCCGTGCGCTGGAACCAGGCCTCAACGCCAAGGGCGCCTGTATTGGCGAATTGGGCCAGAGGGTCAGGGCGGTGCAGCACGAACTGGGTGAGGAAAAGATTGACATCGTTGATCATTCCGATGACATTGCCCAGTTTGTGGCCAACGCCTTGAGCCCCGCCAAGGTCACAAGCGCATTCGTCCTGGACGAGGCACTGAAGCAGGTTCGCGCGTTAGTCCCCGACTACCAGCTGTCTTTGGCTATTGGCAAAGAAGGCCAAAATGCGAGGCTAGCCGCGAAATTGACCGGGGCAAAAATCGACATTCAGCCCGATTCGGTGATGGATTCCTAGACCCACGAGGCACTGTGGCGAGAAAAGACCGCCGCGAGGGGGGTAAGATGGTCACAGTCAGGCGTTGCCTTGGCTGTCACTTGGTGGACACCACAGAGAATCTTCTGCGATGTGTAGCGAGAGACAACAGGGTAGTCGTGGATGAGCGTGGTCGTGAACACGGGCGGGGCGCTTGGGTGCATCCCAAGTCCGATTGTGTGAACCGCTCTCTCCAACGACGAGCATGGAACAGGGCTCTTAAACAGGGTCCGGCTCTGGATTGCTCGGCCGTAGAAGAACTCAGCAGGTCGACCGACCTCAGATAAGAACAGGCTGAATGGCTAATGGAAACCTCATGAGCGGCTCGAAATGAGTCTCGTTTGTAGGTAGAGGCACGCCCTGACTGGGAGTGCCCAGACAGGAGAATTGTGGCGGGAAAACCACGCGTGCACGAGATCGCCGCGGAATTGGGTATCGACTCAAAGCGCGCTCTCGAAAAACTGAAGGAAATCGGCGAGTTCGTTAAGGGACCGTCCTCCACGATCGAGCCCCCTGTTGCTCGTAAGCTCAAGGCCGCCTTCGCCAAGGAAGGTGTTGTCCCCGTCGCCCCGGTTGCGAAACCCGCAGCGTCGAAGCCAGCCCCCGCTCCAGCGCCGGAAGCGCCAGCCCCGGTCGCGCCAGCACCCATCTCTGATTCGCCAAGCGCCGGCGGTGAGCCACCGGCTCCCGCGAGCGCACCGCCGATCGATAAGCCCCGTCCCTCCACGGGCATTCCTCGGCCTGGAAACAATCCGTTTGCTTCGGCTCAGGGCATGACCCGTCCTGGGATTCCTCGGCCTGGAAACAATCCGTTTGCTTCGACTCAGGGCATGGCGCGCCCCGGCACCGCCCGACCAGGGGAAGGTGTTGCCGCTCGTAGGCCCGATGATCGCGGTACTGGTGCTCGCGCGCCCTTCTTGCAACGTAGTGGCGGCCCCGGTCGCCCTGCAGGTGCGGGATTTGCCGGACCCGGCGCAGGCCGCCCGGGTGGTGGCGGTCCTGGTGGCCCCGGTGGTGCCGGCGGTCCTGGTGGTCGTCCCGGCGCTGGTGGCCGCGGTCGTGGTCCCGGTGGAGGCACCGCTGGTGCGTTTGGACGCGGTGGTGGCAAGAGCAAGTCGCGCAAGTCCAAGCGCACGAAGCGTCAAGAGTTTGAAATGCGGGAGGCGCCAAGCTTAGGCGGAGTGCAAATTCCCCGTGGTGATGGCTCCACGATTATCCGCCTTCGTCAGGGTTCTTCTATCAGTGATTTTGCCGAAAAAATCGAAGTGATGTCCGGCTTCCAGGTTCCCCCGGGGAACCTCGTGACGGTGTTGTTCCAGCTCGGTGAAATGGCGACAGCGACCGAGTCGCTGGATGCTGCAACGTTCGAGGTTCTCGGTGCCGAGCTTGGCTACAGAGTCCAGATCGTGTCCCCAGAGGACGAAGACAAAGAACTCCTCGAGAGCTTTGACATCGACCTCGACGAGGAAGAGAACGAAGAAGACCTTGTTATTCGTCCTCCGGTGGTGACCGTGATGGGTCACGTCGATCACGGTAAGACCAAGCTGCTGGATGCGATCCGAAGCGCCAACGTGGTGGCCGGTGAAGCCGGGGGCATCACTCAGCACATCGGCGCATATCAAGTGTGGACTCAGCACGACGGAATCGAACGGGCGATCACTTTCATTGACACCCCGGGACATGAGGCCTTCACGGCGATGCGTGCTCGTGGTGCTCAGGTCACCGACATCGCGGTTTTGGTCGTCGCTGCGGATGACGGCATCATGCCCCAGACGATTGAGGCCTTGAACCACGCACAAGCTGCCGGTGTGCCAATTGTGGTGGCCATTAACAAGATTGATGTGGCAGGCGCAAACCCCGACAAGATTCTGCAACAGCTCACCGAATTCGGTCTTGTTGCAGAAGCCTACGGTGGCGAGACTCAGGCTGTTCAGGTCTCCGCTCTCAAGGGCGAGGGAATCGCCGAGCTGCTTGATGCTGTGTTGCTCACCGCTGATGCCGGTCTTGACCTGAGGGCTAACCCCAACCGCACCGCGCGCGGTGTGGCTATCGAAGCGCGCCTCGACAAGGGTCGCGGTGCTGTTGCCACTGTCCTTATCCAGTCCGGAACTCTTCGGGTTGGAGAGGCCATTGTTGCCGGAACCGCGTACGGCCGTGTTCGCGCAATGACCGACGAGGATGGTAACGCGGTCGAGGAGGCATACCCTGCTCGTCCGGTTGCAGTTCAGGGACTGTCTTCAGTCCCACGCGCCGGCGACACATTCATTGTGACCGACGATGACCGCACAGCCCGCCAGATTGCTGAAAAGCGCGAGGCCGCCGAGCGTAATGCTCTGCTGGCGAAGGCCCGCAAGCGCATCAGTCTTGAGGACTTCACCAAGGCCCTCGAAGACGGCAAGATCGAATCCCTCAACCTCATTATCAAGGGTGATGTGTCTGGCGCTGTCGAGGCATTGGAAGAGTCACTTCTGAAGATTGACGTCGACGACACGGTCCAGTTGCGTATCATCCACCGAGGGGTGGGTGCGATTACTGAAAGCGATGTGAATCTGGCCACCATCGACAATGCCATCATCGTGGGCTTCAACGTTCGACCCGACTCGAAGGCCAGGGAGCGCGCGCAACGTGAAGGCGTCGACGTTCGCTTCTACTCCGTCATTTACAACGCGCTCGAAGAGATTGAGAGCTCCCTCAAGGGCATGCTCAAGCCCGAATTCGAAGAGATACAGTCGGGTGTTGCCGAAGTTCGCGAGGTCTTCAAGTCCTCGAAGTTTGGAACGATTGCTGGGTGCATTGTCCGGTCGGGAACTATCACCAGAAATGCGAAGGCCCGTGTCATCCGCGATGGCGTGGTGATCGCGGATGGTCTCGCCATCGAATCACTCCGCCGTTTCAAGGACGATGTGACTGAAGTCAAGACCGACTTCGAGTGCGGTATTGGTCTTGGCAAGCTCAAGGACATCGAAATTGGCGACGAGATTGAGACGATTGAGATGAAGGAAAAAATCCGTGTCTAGTAACTCGCCCAGAGCGAGAAAAATGGCTGACCTCATCCGCGAGGTCGTGGCGCAGCGGCTGCAGAAGGGCCTTCGTGATCCCCGCATGGGCTACGTCACGATTACAGACGTCCAAGTCACTGGCGATCTACAGCACGCCTCCATTTTTTTTACCGTCCTTGGTGATGAAGCCGAGCGCACCGACACCGCGGCTGCCCTGAAGGCGGCCACGGGCATGCTGCGCACGGAGGTTGGGCGGAATATCACTGCTCGCTTGACACCATCGCTCGAGTTCGTGCCGGATGGCATCCCTGAAAACGCAGCTGCCATTGAGTCACTCTTGAGCGAAGCGCGAGAGCGGGACGCAGCTATCTTGGCCATGAAGTCCTCCGCCCACTACGCCGGAGACCCCGACCCCTATAAAGTCCCTAGAGAATCCCCCGAAGAGTGAGCTAAGGAGCCACCATGTCTATGGAGCGCGACGATCCTCGTCAGTATCACATTGAGCTTGCCCCGGGCGATGTGGGCAGATACGTGTTCCTTCCTGGTGACCCGGGTCGCTGCGAAATGATTGCTGCGTACTTTGACGAGCCACAGCTTGTCGCCCGGCACCGAGAGTATGAGACCTGGTCGGGTTACCTCGACGGTCAGAAAGTTTCTGTCACCTCGACGGGAATTGGTGGACCGTCTGCTGCCATCGCGATGGAAGAGCTCGTGGCCATCGGCGCAGACACATTCGTCCGGGTCGGGACTTCGGGGTCGATGCAGACCGAGATTCTGCCGGGAGACATTGCTATTGTCTCGGGCGCCATCCGGGACGAGGGCACGAGCGTTCACTACCTGCCCATTGAGTTCCCGGCGGTGGCAGATGTTGGCATCACCACTGCACTTGCCGATGCTGCTAGGGGCATGGACAAGCGCGTCCACGTCGGCGTGTCCCAGTCGAAAGACTCTTTTTATGGCCAACACGACCCAGCCCGAATGCCAGTGGCCTCCAGGCTGCAGGACCGCTGGGCCGCATGGATTGGTGGCGGAGCCATTTGCTCTGAGATGGAAGCTGCCCCTCTCTACATAGTCGCTTCAGTACTTCGTGTTCGCGCCGGTGGGTTGATGATGGTCATGGGCCACCCGGACCAATCGCCGATGACCGACGCGGAGTGGGAAGCGTCGAAAGTCGAGCACTTACTGCCCGTTGCCATTGAGGGCATGCGCGAGATTATTCGCAGGGACCTAGCTAGCTCCCGCTAATTCGATAGCCATCGCGCTCGTCCGGGGCTCGCTCAATGAGGCCATCATCGAGCAGTGACTGGAGCGATCGCTCGAACTGTTCCTCCTCCACCCAGAGTGTTCGAAGGAAAGCGCCGGGAACTGGAGTGTCACTGGAGCGTAGTTCGCGAAGAATGATGCCCCGAACCTGGCGGTCGCTACCCTCAAAGCGGGCTTGCTTAGTGGCGGTTGCCCCCTCGTAGGGCGGGTAACCAGCTAGGCGCCACTGGCACAGATTGGCTAGCGGGCATGCAGAGCACTCTGGCGCTCTGGCTTTACACACGATGGCTCCCAATTCCATGAGTCCAGCGACTCCGGCACACTGACTCGCAGCGTCAGTGAGGGTGTTGAGCAGGGTGGATACCCCAGCGCGGTCGGCAACCTCGCGGGGCGGACCGGCTTCGCCCTGGCCGCCCTGGGCTCTGGCAACAACCCGTCTGACATTTGTGTCCACGACAGCCTCGGGAAGACCCCACGCAAAGCAGCGCACGGCCCGGGCCGTGTAGTCACCAACACCGGGCAGAGCGAGGAGAGCATGGAGGTCGTGAGGGACGGTGCCATCGTGGTCAGACACGATGATCTGCGCCGCTTCGTGTAGCCGTTGTGCACGACGGGGGTAGCCCATTCTGTCCCACGCGCGCAAGACTTCGATCAGTGATTCTGTGGCCAAGTGAGCTGGAGTTGGCCACCTAGACAACCAGTACTCATACACCGGGAGCACCCGGGATACCGGGGTTTGTTGCAGCATCACCTCGGAGACGAGCACGCCCCACGGGCCTGCTTCAGGTTTTCTCCAGGGCAAATCGCGGCGGTTGAGTTCGAACCAGGAGAGCACGCGATTCATCAGCACGCACTCACGCTAGCGAAGCACGGAGCTTTTCTCAGCCACCGGCTCTAGCCTTAGCGCATGAAGGTTCTAGTGACGGGTGCTACCGGCTATGTCGGGGGTCGCCTTGTGCCCAAACTTCTTGAGCGTGGCCACAGCGTCCGTGTGATTGTGCGCGACCACCACCGTCTCGATGACGTGCCCTGGCGGGACGCGGTCGACATCGTCGAGGGTGACCTCGTTGACCAGACAGCGGTTGCTCACGCCGTTCGGGGCCAAGACGTTGTCTACTACCTCGTTCACTCGATGACTAGCTCAGGGGATTTCGAAAAAATCGAACGCCAAGTGGCCACGACAATGGCCAGCCAAGCCCGCACCGCTGGAGTGAAGCGCATCGTCTATCTGGGTGGGCTTCACCCGGAGGGTCCACTGTCCAGGCACCTGGGCTCCCGCAAAGAAGTCGGCGACATCCTTCTCTCCTCGGGCGTTCCCACAATCGCCCTACAAGCCGGCGTGATCATCGGATCGGGTTCTGCCAGCTTTGAAATGATTCGCCACTTGACCGAGGTGTTGCCTTATATGCCGGCCCCCAAGTGGGTCCGCAACTTTATTCAACCCATTGCAATTAGGGATGTGTTGCACTACTTGGTGGCCTCGGCGAGTCTTCCCTCTATCATCAACCGTGCTTTTGACATCGGTGGGCCCGACGTCTTCCGATACGGCCAGCTGATGAATGGCTATGCCGTTGAGGCCGGGCTCAAACAACGACCCATTGCGGCCCTGCCCGTGCTCACACCCTGGCTTGCCTCGCAGTGGGTCAACCTGGTGACCCCGATTCCGCGGTCGCTGGCTGTTCCGATTATTGAGTCGCTTCTTCATGACGCCGTGATGACTAATCACGACATTGATGAAGTGATTCCTCCACCTGCAGAGGGGCTCACTGGTTATCGAAAAGCAGTGCGTCTTGCTCTTGCACGAATGCGTAAGGGAGAGGTTGAGACCTCCTGGCGGGATGCGCAGCTAGTCGGTGCTCCGGCAGATCCTCTGCCGAGCGACCCTGAGTGGTCTGGACACACCGTCTATACCGACGAGAGATTGGTTCAGTGCGCCGCGGAGGCAGAGAGCCTGTGGCGGGTGGTGGAAAGCGTTGGCGGAGCAAACGGGTGGTATTCGTTACCGATGGCGTGGGCGGCCAGAGGGTGGCTTGACAAGCTCGTGGGCGGGGTGGGGCTACGACGCGGCCGCCGGGACCCAGAGCATCTGGTCACGGGTGACGCCCTTGATTTTTGGCGGGTGGAATCGATGCAGAAGGGCACATCACTGCGCCTGAGGGCTGAAATGAAGCTTCCAGGGCGCGCGTGGCTTGAATTCCGCGTTGAGCCAACTCCCGAAGGAGCCAGCACCCTGCACCAGAGGGCAATATTCTTTCCCCACGGATTAGGCGGTCGCCTCTATTGGTTGGCTGTAATGCCCCTCCACGGCATTGTTTTTGAGGGAATGGCTAACGCCATGGCCAAGAAAGCCGAAAGAATGGGGCCAGCTCGAGTGGCCTAAGAGTTCCGCAACGGCTACACTCACAGTTGCACCTCGATCACTGAGACGGTTCCCGTTCAGGTCTGATTGTTTGTGTCGGTCTCGCGTCACTGGCGAGAAAAAGCGGCGGTCTGTGGTTACGAGGAAACCTTCCTACCCGAGGTGCCACCGGTGTTAGCTCAAGGAGAAGAATGGCCCAGTCAGGCCCAGCGAGAACATCCTCTCGCTCCCAAGGCGCAAAGCGCGCCAGACGAAAGCCCATGGATGATGAGGGCATCATCCCGGTTTTAGCGCGTGCTGTTCGCGAAGTGGAAGCAGCCGCGAGCCGTGGCAAAGTCACCGCTCACAATCGAATCAAGTTCCAGGTCGCTGCGTTGCTGATTCGTGACGAGCGCCAGCGGGTTCGGGATGATGCCAGCGTCAGCACGGTGGAGCGTCAAGAGGTTCTCAAGCGACTGGATGGTTTGGCCGCCATCATGGCCAAGACCGCCGCTCGCGACACGAGCTTGATTTCCCTTTTGGCGCCTGATGCCAAGATTTCCGATGCTGCGAAGAAGTTGCGCCGCGACTTCCTTGTGGCATCCGGTGTGGAGTTAGCTCCGGACGACCTCATCATCGTCGAAGAGGCCACGAGTGTGCCGGCGGAGCTTGCCAAGCAGGTCATCCCCGCCTCGGTGCGCCAAGCCCAGTTGGCGAACCCCTTTATGGCTCCCGATTTTGCGGCATATCAAAAGTCTCAGGGCGTGATCGAGGGCCGGCTTCTGAACTGGGAGCTCATCGAGCCTCTCTTTAGAGCCTTCGAGCAGGGGGCCGGTGGTGGCATTGCGAGCATGGAACTACCCCCTGCTGGCAACCTCTCCACCCCGGGGGGACTGGACTTGATGGTGCACCAATCACAGTTTGTCGAGAGCGTGCGGGCGGGGCATCGGGGTTTTCTTTTGGCTGATGAACCGGGTCTTGGCAAAACAGCGCAGGCGCTGATCGCCGCCGAGATTGCCGGCGCTTTCCCTCTGCTCGTTGTTGTTCCCAATGTGGTCAAGACCAACTGGCTTCGCGAAGTACGCCAGTGGTTACCACAGCGTCGCCCCACCGTTGTCCATGGCGATGGTGTGGAACTCAATGCCTTTTCAGACATCTTCATCGTGAACTACGACATCCTCGACCGCCACGTGGGCTGGCTCTCAAAGTTTGATTTCCGTGGAATGGTCGTTGATGAGGCCCACTTCATCAAGAACAAGGATTCTCAGCGCTCGAAACACGTTCAGGCCGTTGCCAGAACCATTAGGGCCCGTCTGCGTCACCCTCTGCTTGTGGCACTCACCGGAACACCGCTGATTAACCAGATCGAAGATTTCCGAATGATTTGGCAATTCCTCGGCTGGATCGATGACAAGAAGCCTCTGGGTGAATTGATGGCCAAGCTTGAAGCAACAGGCCTGACTCCTGCTGACCCCGGATTTTTCCAAGAAGCCAGAAAAGCCGTCATTTCTATGGGGATTGTGCGTCGCAAGAAGCGGGATGTTGCGGCCGATATTCCTGCCAGGCGAATCGCCGACATTCCCGTTGAGCTCGATGGCGAAGCGGGGCGCTCGATTGTCGATGCCGAGCGAGCTCTTGTTGGCCGGTTGCTTGAACGCTATGACAGGGTCATTGCTGCCCGGGGCACCTCCGTTCAGGGGATTGATGAAGATCTGGTGCGCCTGGTCTGCAACTCGGAAGTGGAAGAAACTGCCCAGGACGACACCGGAGATAATGTGTTCACCCTGGTGCGCAAGATTGGCCAGGCAAAAGCTCTCATGGCAGCCGACTACACAGCTCAACTTGCTCGAAATGTCGGCAAAGTTGTGTTCTTCGCCAAGCACATCGATGTGTTGGACCAAGCGCTGGCGCACTTTGCCGCGGTGGGCATCACGACCGCCTCTATTCGAGGCGATCAGACGACGACCACTCGCCAAGCAGCGATTGATTCCTTCACGAACGACGACACTGTGCAGGTCATCGTCTGTTCGCTACTAGCTGCTGGCGTTGGAGTGAACCTCCAGGCTGCCTCTAACGTTGTTCTCGCTGAGCTGTCATGGACGAGCGCTGAACAAACGCAGGCGATTGACCGCGTTCACAGGATCGGACAGGAACTGCCGGTTACGGCTTGGCGTATTCTGGCGGCCCAGACGATTGACACCAGAATCGCCGAGCTTATCGATCAGAAGTCAGGGCTCGCGGCTCGTGCTCTTGACGGTGAAGAAGCCGAGTCTGGCGTCGAAACGACGATGCAGGTCGCCGCTTTGATTGCGCTGCTGAGCGCTGCGCTGACCGCCCGAAGTGATTAGCTAGAACCGGTATTCGCATTCAAGGCCCTGGCACTGCCACAGCCTGTGTGCCTCAGGGACTTCCTCACCGCCAAGAACAATGTGGCCTAGTTTGGCGGCAGTAACCATTTCCTCGCTGGCTCTGCCATAGATAACTGGGCGGGGTTCCTCGAGCCCACACTGCGGACAATCGGGTGATTCATCACCAAAGAGCGATTCAGACATTTTTCCTCCGGCCGGACGGTAATGCCCCATGGTCTCAGGCACCACCGACACTCAGCGATCGAGCTGGTTCCCCGGATGTAACTTGTGGTGAATCAGGTTGACAAGCGCCGTGGCACCCACCAACGCGATGATGATTAAGCCAATGCCCGCGGCGTAAACCCCGACGCCGGCCCAGCCGCCAGCGCCATTCGGATTAAGAAACGCATAGGGGTACCAGCCGGTGAGATAACCCCTCGCCATAGTGAAGGCAAACCACAGCGTCGGAAAGATGGTTCCGACAATCATGGTCCAGCGGGGAAGCTTGTGGCGGTGGGGGTTGACCATCCAATCCAGGGCAAAATAGAGCGGGATCCACACGTGAGTGATTTCGTTGGGCCACTGAATTGGGGACAAGTATGTGCCTTCGGCGCCCGGCAAATCTCGTAACAGAGTGTTGTAGATGGCTCCTGTGATAATCGAGTAGGTGACGAAGTTCGCTCGGAGCGCGGCAATTCCCGGTGAGTCTCTGGTGCTTTGCAGGCCCACGATTCCAGTCAACACCAGGACGAAGATGTTGGCCAGGCTTGTCTGAATCGTGAAGTATGAGAAGTAGCGCTCCGGAACAAAAGCATCGTTGAGTACTCGATCTGTGATTTGAACGGTAAGTGCGGCGATTACCGCGGTGGCGGCTAGAAAGTTGAGCAATGCCAAAAAAACCCGATAACCGGAAGGGGCGCCCACCACGGGTCGCGCTTGATATGTATCGCGCACGATTGGACTATAACGCGAACCGGGTTACGAACGTGTAACGGATACCCTGTCCCTGTGTTTGATGTTGCCGTAACCTACATCCTCCGGGACAACCTCGGTGTCGCCGAAGTGTTGCTCGGAGAGAAGCTACGCGGCCTAGGGGCCGGGAACATTGTGGGTCCTGGAGGCAAGGTCGAAGAGGGAGAAACCCCTGAAGAGGCGGCAATTCGCGAGGTGCGCGAAGAAGTCGGGTTGGTGATTGAATCTCACGCGCTCAGCCCGCTCGCGCGCATCCGCTATCCATTTCTCAATCGAGAGAATCTCTCTCAGCGTTCGTTTGTGTTTTCGACGCAGATTTTCTCGGGAGAAATCCGGGAATCTGGTGAACTGGTCGCCTCATGGTGGCCAGTTCACCAGATTCCCTACGAGCGCATGTGGGCAGATGCGAAACTCTGGTTACCACGCGCGCTCTTGGGGCGGTTCATTGAAGCGACTGTCGTCATCGGAGAGAACAATGAAGTACTCTCCCACGACTGCTAAGCGCCAGGGTTAGTAGCCGAGTTGGCGCCCTGATCGCGGATGCGAAGGAGCCAATCGCGCAGGGCCTGCGTGGAGACACAGTCGACGCGGTTGTAGTCCAGAATTCCGTCTTTAATCTCGCGAGCCTCTTCATGACGCCCGCCGTCTCGTTCGGCCACATAGTCAAAAAAGGCAGCGACTGACTCGCCACCCCCGGCGATTCCGGTTCTCGTGCCGGCTGGGAAGTAGAGGGCCTCCAGCGCTTTCAGAGAATAGCTGGGGAGGCCAATAGCCACCCCCTTCGTCACCACCGGGTAGAGGTCAATCAATACATCTTTGATCAACCACTCAACACGGTCACCCTCGACGCGGTGGCGCCTCACCAGAGCGTTCAGCTTCGTCCTCTCGTAGGGTGCGTAGTGATAGACGTGCATGTCCGGGTGGGCAGCGTGACGCTCTGTCATGAGTGCGCAAAACCTCTCCAAGGCACTCTTTTCCTCGTCGAAGGTCTCAGCCCACAGGGGCAAGAACCCTTCCTGGCCGAGGCCTTCGCCCCACATGCCAAAGAGATACTCGATACCAAACCACACGGCGTCGTCGCCCTGCGAGAGGCTAGAGCGCCCTCGGCCGTCGCTGTCAAATTCCTGGTAGTTCGGGTCTCCCTCAAAATCGAAGAACACATCCGCGGGGCTGGGGGCAGGGATGTTGTCAAGGATTTTCGGCGAGAGAACCTCCCACGCCGGCGTCCCCTCGGGGTGGGTGAGCGTGGCGTGCTGCAGGGAGGCCTGCAAGTGCAACTGGGCCACGGTGTCTGGGCTAATCCCCGATGTTCGGCGGAGGACCTCCTGCCGTGACGCGTTGGCGAAATCTGTCATTGTGGTGAACCCAGCGACGCGCAGTTTTGATCGTTGCGCCCCGCGGATCTTCGCGATCTGAAACAGGTCATCGTTGAGGGGAATTTGCTCAAGGCACGCGGGGCACTTTTTTGTTCCACACGCCCCGTAGCGCTCGTCCGCCCACGGCACCGGGAGCGGATCGCTCTGGCGCTCGGCCATCAGCGCAAGGAGAGTCGAGCGGGCGTCCCAATAGTTCGGCAGTAGCTCCGTCACATCGTGAATGCTGTGGGTGCCATCGCCCAAGATGAGTCGCACTTCGGGGGAGACGGGAACCTCAAGGAGGTTCAGTTGATCCACGTAGGCTGCGAGTTGGATGAGCGCTGCGTCTTTAGCGCTCCTCGCTAGTTTCGAATCCCAGACCTCCCAGCCATTCTCGCCCCGAACCAGAAAATCGGCGAAGCCTTGGAAGCCAACTGGAAACGACGTGTTCTGCAGGGAGGGTTGGTAGAGCACGCCCTGAAAAATCGCGTCCACCTGGGAGCCAAGCGCCAGGTGAGTCTGCCTGGCAGCCAGTCCAATGTTCGACCGCCAGGCTTGCGCGTCGCCACCGGAGACATCTCTGTCGAAAGAGATTTCTAGGGTGGAGTGAAGAGAATTCTTCAACAGAGCCCATTGGCGAGCTTCGTGCTGAAGCCCAAGGCTGGCCACCAGGTCCATCATCGGATCCTCGAGCTTGGGGACAGTGACACCCTTGTTGAGCTTCTCGTCCATGATCCTGGCGACACGCCACGGGCACTGCTCAAGTGCCGCGAGGTCACTCGCGGAGATTACCCATGTGCCATCGCCCAGTAGCTGCATGGCTGGAGCCTAACCCTGAGCTCTGATGGCGACTAAATCATGCCCAGTTCGGTGAGCTTCTCATTGAGAAGGGGATTACTCGGCTCGGTGAGGACTGATCCGTCCGGGAAGCGCAGGACCGGAATGTTCGGGCGACCGCTTAGCTCAATGGCGGTGTTCTTGTCATCGTCGCTGGCGTCGATGTCGTGGTAGGTAAAGTCCACACCGTAGTGCTCGAGCAACGCCTGAGCCCGCCTGCAATCGCCACACCAGGAGGCGCCGTAAAAGTCAATGGATGGGGATTCGCTGGACATGAAGAGTCTCCTTAGGTTCGACACCAGATGAGTGAGAATGAATTCATCGTAGCGATGACTTCCCTTTACTCACCACCTCCTACACTCGTAGGGGAAGCTCTCCCGATCACACAGCAAGGTGAGGTCATGTTTCACACCACCGGCCCAGGCCCATCCATTCGAGGTGAGGGCGATGACAGTGCCACTTACCGCCCCGGCATGGGCGAGTATCTCGTCGGTGAAGAGGTGCCTATGCGCACCGAATCAGACTCGCTCGGCACCAGGCAGGTTCCCGCGGATGCCTACTGGGGTATTCACACAGCCAGAGCCCTGGAGAACTTTCCGATTACCCGGAGAGCGATATCCAATTACCCAGACTTGATCCGCGGGATGGCGCGGGTGAAGCAGGCCGCAGCGCGGGCCAACCGGGACATTGGCGTTCTGGACCCTGACAAGGCGGCCATCATTGATGAGGTTTGCGAAGAACTCTGGGCTGGTCACTTGCACGAGCAATTCGTCCTCGGCGCTGTTCAGGGAGGTGCTGGCACATCCACCAACATGTGCGCCAACGAGGTGATTGCTAATCGTGGGCTCGAAATCATGGGTTTCCACAAGGGTGAGTACCAGCACCTCCACCCCATCGATGACGTCAATCGGTCACAAAGCACCAACGACGTCTACCCCACAGCAATTAAGCTCGGCATGGTGCTCGGCGTTCAACGCCTCTTCGAGGAGCACCGTCTTCTGGCAGATTCTTTTCTTGCCAAGGGTCGAGAGTTTGCTGAGGTTCTGAAGGTTGGCCGGACACAGCTTCAGGACGCAGTGCCCATGACGCTCGGTCAAGAGTTCAGTGGTTTCGCGACCACGCTGCGCGAAGATCACGACCGAATCAAAGAAACTATTCCGTTCCTGTGTGAAATCAACCTGGGGGCGACAGCAATTGGCACCGGAATTACTGCCGACCCTCGCTATCCCGAGGCGGTTCGGGCGCACTTGGCTGAACTGACCGGGCTTGATATTCGCACCGCCCCGGACCTCATCGAAGCCACCAGCGATGCTGGCGTCTTTATGACGCTCTCTGGCACGCTCAAGCGCGCGGCCGTGAAGCTCTCCAAGATCTGCAACGACCTGCGCCTGCTATCTAGTGGACCCCAGGCGGGCTTCGGGGAAATCAACTTGCCTGCTCGGCAGGCAGGCTCGTCGATTATGCCCGGCAAAGTGAACCCGGTGATCCCTGAAGCGGTTAACCAAGTGGCCTTCGCCATCATCGGAGCCGATGCCACAGTCACCGCGGCGGCTGAGGGTGGGCAGTTGCAGCTCAATGCCTTTGAGCCGATCATTGCGGCATCCATTCTGCAATCCGTGGTGTGGCTGACCAACGGTTGTCGAACCCTGCGGGTCAACTGCGTGGACGGGATTACGGCCAACATCGAGCACCTCCACAACCAGGTCGAGGCAAGCGTGGGCGTCGTGACAGCCCTCACTCCCTACATTGGCTATGAGAAGGCTGCGGTGATTGCTCATGAAGCGCTTGCCGGCAAGGGGACCGTCCGCGAACGGGTGATTGCCCAAGGTCTGATGGCCGC